>Ga0256913_10000653_pt1 | contig 18135 bp, 15 predicted proteins | sample Axial_MatmetaG_FD_185970 | JGI IMG/M metagenome (GOLD analysis project Ga0256913, IMG submission 185970) | Deep-sea worm associated microbial mat communities from Axial Seamount, Juan de Fuca Ridge, Pacific Ocean - Axial_Mat | ecosystem: Environmental > Aquatic > Marine > Oceanic > Microbial... | reverse complement strand
CCCGTTGGGACGGGAGAAACGCGAGTTCGAATGTTCCAAAAAAAAGTAGAATTTGAACTACTATAAAAAACAAAATACGGGGTGTGGCCCAGTCCGGTTAAGGCACCTGCTTTGGGAGCAGGGGATCGTGAGTTCGAATCTCGCCACCCCGACAAAAGCTTGCTAATCAAAAGATTAGCAAGCTTTTTTTATTTGTACACTTGCTCAGATACTTGCAAATTCTTATACTTAATTTTATTACTGTTAATCATAGAAATTAAATCTTCAGTTGCAGTTTTCACATCATTATAAAATTCATCGATAAATATATATAGATTTCCTTTAGATATTTCCATATGTTTATGCTCATCTGTATTAGTTATAATTATAATTTTAGAACTTGGAATAAGGATGTGAGCAATATGATTACGAAGTTTTTCGTATAGAAAAAATTTATCATTTGCTTTTCGGTATTTATACGGAAAAAGTTTTTTTAATGCTAATGAGAAACGTTTTTTCGATTGTGCTTTTGCTCTAAAAGGTTTCTCATCTAAAAAAGCACCAAGTGTTTCAATAGATTGCGACATGATTATTAACGCAATGTATTCTTGCTTATTATCAATAAGTTTTTTAATATCGGTTATTAAAAGCTGTTGTAAAAATTTTGTTAGTTCTTTTTCCATATTGTTATAATTAAAAAAACCTTAGACTACAAAAGTAATCTAAGGTTTTATGTCTTAAATTAAGTAATTTTAATTACTTAATACTTTAAATTCTACACGGCGGTTTTTTTGACGACCTTCTTTCGTGTTATTATCAGCAATTGGTTGTAAATAAGCATAACCTTCAAATTCAAGTCTGCTTGCACCAATACCTTTTTTAATTAGATAGTTAACAACCGATTCTGCTCTTGCTTTAGATAAACGCTTGTTTGTTGTTAAAGAACCTCTGTTATCTGTATGTCCGGATATTTCAATTCTAACAGATGGAAATTTATTTAATAAATCAACTAATCTGTCAAGCTCAGGATAAGATTCCGGTCTAAGAGTAGCTTTAGCATAATCGAAGAAAATATTTTCAAGTACAATTTTAGATCCAACAGCCATTTTGTTTAACAAGATATCTTTTGTAATTTCTTGATAATTTGTAGCTGAAGGAATGTTAAAGTTTTCTGAGTGGAATAAATATCCTTCAGATTTAACAGCAATTCCATAATTTTTACCCGATGGTAAAGAAATTAAATATGCTCCAGTTGAACTATTAGATTTTATTACCGAAATAACTTCGTTCTTTTCGTTATCAACAACTTCTATCTCTGCGGCAACCGGTTCGTTTGTTAAAGCGTCTTTAATTGTACCTTTTAGAATTGTTAAACGCATTGTTTTAATTTCAACAGATTCTTGTATAACTGTTTCTTTTGTAGGATTTGCGATACTAGCAATTAAATTATCTTCAACACTAGAAATCATAGGTTTTTCAGGTCCTAAGAAGGTGATAATGTATATATCGTGTTCTCCAAAACCACCTGTTTTATTAGATGCATAATAAGCTTTTTTACCCGATGCTTCTACAACAAAAAACCTATCATCACCAGGGGTATTAATTGGGTATCCTAAGTTTCTAGGTTCAGACCAATTTCCATCATCGCCAAGTGTTGTTTCAAAAATATCGAAACCACCCATTGTATTGTGTCCGTTAGAACTAAAATACATTGTTCTTCCATCAGGATGCATAAATACTCCTTTTTCTTCATATTCAGTATTTATAGAACTTCCAATATTTTTTGCCGGTCCCCAACGTTCTTTTTCATCATCATAATAAGATATATAGATATCATGTTTTCCAAAATTATCTTCTTCTTTATTTGAGGTAAAATACATTGTTTTTCCATCGAATGAGAATGATGCTGATGCTTCGTGAGCATCAGTGTTAATGTATTTTTTAAGAGATTTATCGCTAGGAGATGACCATTCTTCTCCGTTTAGTTCTGCTTCTAGAATATCTCCTCCGTTTTGGCTTCCGATGTATGTAAAAAGTTTTTGACCGTCGGGAGATAAACCAACTGTAGCATCATTGTCTTTAGTATTTAGAGGTTTCCCTATATTAATTGCTTTTCCCCATCCACCATTTTCGTAATACGATACATAGATGTCTTCAAAATATTGGTGATCTTGTTCAGATAATGCTCCACCTGTAGTTTCTGCTCTTCTCGATGTGAAAATCATCATAGAACCATCGGCTGTAATAAGCGGGCTGTAATCTGAGTATGAGGAGTTAATGTTTTCTCCGGCATTGTCAATAAATACTCTAATAGGTTTTTTAACTAACTTTTTACCCATTTCACATTCGGCAATACGTTTTTCTATTAGTTTCCTTTTTTCAACTAGTTCGTTAGGAGAAAGTCTGTTTTTGTAATTTGTATATTCTTTTATTGCTTCATCGAATTTTAGATCATAATGATATCCTCTACCAATCATATAATTGATATCCGGAGCAACAAAAGGATCTAGTTTTACGGCTTTTAATAAATATTCTAAACCTTTTTCTTGTAAAGTAGATTTTATATAACAAACTCCTATTTTATAATTTAATTTGGCATTATTTGGGTTAAAATTATTTGCTTTTAAATAATATTCCAATGCCATTTTATATCCACCACTAACGCCAAGCTCCCATAGTTCGTTACCGGCATCTAGGTTTTTCATAGCTTCTTTAAAACCTTCTTTATCGTTCTTAAATATTTTTTTATCAAATTCAACATTTTGAGCTGATAGTTGAATTGTAAAAAGAACTAATGTTAAAATATATATAAATTTTTTCATGATTTCTTCCTGTTTTATTATTTACACTCTAATGCAAGATTATTTGCTTCTTCAACACCTAATTCTACGGCTTTATTCCAATCGGCACATCTACCGTCACGGTCACGTAACATTTCTTTAATAATTCCTCTGTTAACATATGCTTCGCCATATTCAGGATTTAATTCTATTGCTTTGTTCAATGCTTCTAAAGCACCTTCGTAATCTTTTAATTTATATTTTGCTCTACCAATATTATTGTATGCATAAGCATATTTATCGTCAATCATAAGTGCTTTTTCAAAATCTTCGATAGCTCCTTTGTAATCTTCTAAAGCAATTTTTGCATCACCTCTGTTGTTGTATGCTAAAACATAATCTTTTTTATGATTTATTGCTTGAGAAAATGCTTCAACTGCTCCTTTATAATCTTCTTTTTTCATCTTTACTCTACCTAAATTGTTGTAGGTAAAAAACATTTTCGGATTAATTTGGATTGCTGTATTATAATTAGATATGGCAGCATCATATTTTTCTAATTTAAGATTAGCGCTACCCATATCGTTATATGCATAAGCTAATTTTTTATCTGCTTTAAAGCTGATAGCTTTTTCAAAATCTGCTACAGCTCCTTCGTAATCTTCTCTTAAGAATTTTATTACTCCTCTAAAATAATATAGTTTACGATCTTCGGTATAAGCTTTTTCTATTGCTTTTTCGAAATCTGCTACAACTTTGTCGTAATCAGCTTTATCAAAATATGCTCTTCCTCTAGCGTAATATGCTTCGCCTAAAGAGGCATTTTTCGATATGCAAGTTGTGAAATCGCTGATTGCATCATCAACTTTATTTAAAGCATATTTTGCACTACCTCTATTTAAATATGCATTTGCAAATTCGCTGTCAAACGAAATTGCTTCGTCAAATTTAGAAATGGCTTCTTGGTAATTTCCCGCCTTAAAAAGCTCTATACCATTATTATATGCCATTTGGGCTTCTTGCCCTTCAACTACAACAAGTGTAGTGTCATCTTGTGCAAAAACACTCATCGAGAAAATGAGCATCACAAAAAACAAGTAAGTTTTCCTCATAATTGTCTAATTTTTATTAATGTTCTGCAATTTAATAATTAAAACAGAAAATCAAAAATTGATTTTAATTAATTTGTATAATTTTTGCTTCTGTTCGTCTATTTTTTGCTCTACCTTCTTTTGTATTGTTGTCGGCAATAGGTATTTCCATGCCATAACCTTTATATGAAAGTTTATTTTTATCTATTCCTTTTTTTATTAAATAATTGTAAACAGTTTTTGCTCTGTTTTCCGATAAAACTTTGTTATGTTGTGCACTTCCTTGATTATCTGTATGTCCACCAATTTCTACTTTTATGTTTGAATTGTATTTAATAAATTTTACTAATCGGTTTAATTCTACATAAGATTCTTCTTTTAATTCATATGAATCTAGTTCAAAGAAAATATTTTTTAATACAACTTTAGCATCTTTTTTTATTGGAATAAGCGGTATATCTTTTTCGAATGGTTTGCTTATATCGTATCCTTTAGGTAAAGTAAAATTATCGGAATAAAAGAGGTATCCTTTTGCAGTTATATTAAAAGCATAGCTTTGTTCTGCCGGCAATGGAACTAAATACCTTCCCGTTATTTCATCAGAAGTATTTGTTAAATTAAATTCTGCAGAATCTAAGTTCTCCAAACGAAATTCAGTGTAAACGGGTTGTTTAGTTTCTGTATTATATATTTTTCCTGTTACATAAGTTGAAGGTGTTGGTCTAACTTCTTCATATAATTCAAAATAATATATATCTAAGTCTTTTTTTCCTCCTCGTTGGGTAGATATATATGCTAAATCACCTCTGTTATTTAGTGCAATTCCTCTTTCGTTTCCTTTTGTGTTTATTGGGTATCCAAGATTTTTTGCTTTACTCCATTCCCCTTTTTCATTTTTTCTGGAAATAAAAATATCTTGGTCGCCAAAACCCATATGTGCATTCGATGTAAAATACAGTGTTTTTCCATCGGGGTGGATAAATGGTGACATTTCTTTTCCTCCTGTATTTATACTGTCTCCAAGATTTTTTGGATTTGTCCATTGTCCGTTTTCTTGCAAATGACTAACCCAAATATCCATTTCTCCTTTGCTGCCACCACGGCTACTAACAAAATATAGTGTACGTCCATCGGCAGAAACTGATGGTTGAGATTCCCAAGCACTTGTGTTTATAGGAGCACCTAGGTTTATGGCTTTTTGCCATCTATTTCCTATCTTTTTTGTTTTATAGATATCGCACTTGCCTTTTCCGTCTTTTCTACCACATGCCGTAAAATAGAACCACTGCCCATCTGCCGAAATTGTTGGTGCTCCTTCGTTACCGGGTGTGTTTATGGATTTACCGATATGCATTAATTGTCCCCATTCATCACCAACTTTTTTGTTATAAAAGAAATCTTCTTGACCATTTCTTTCGCTTACCGGAAAACGATTATCTATAGGAATTAATTTTGTTGTATATAATATTTGCTCGTCGGCAGTAACAAGTGGCCAATAATCGTCAAATTTTGTGTTTACATTGTTGCCCATGTTAATAGGTTTGTATGGTACCGGATTTTCTACAGATTTATAACAAAATTCTGTTTCTTTTATGTTGTAATCTATATTGTCGGCAAACCTTTGGCTTAAATTATCGAACTCTTTGCATAATTTGTAATTTTCGTTCGCTTTTTTATAATTGCCTATTCTATAATATATTGCTGCAAGTTCGTAGTATAATTTATAACTATATTTAGGATTTATTTCTATTGCTTTTTCGTAGTTCTCGATACATTTTATCGTATCTTTCATTTTAAAATATATTTCGGCTCTAAACCAATATGCATCAATATATTTGTCATCTGCTTTTATTGCATTGTTGATGTATTTTAATGCATTTTCGTTATCGAAACCATTATAATATTTTAATGCAGTTTGATAATTTTTTTTTGCTTTTTTACTTTGTGTTCCATAACCTTGCGAAAAACTATCAGAGATAATTAATATCAATAAAATAAAAATGTATTTTTTCATAAAATCTTACTTTTTTGTAAAGTAAATATATTTTAATGATATAGCAAAAATCGAGCTTATTTTATTTCTTGTAAAAGTTTCTGTATTTCAATAGTATTTTTTTCTGTTTTTATTGATGATATTATTCTGTTCTTTTCTCTTTTTGTTAAATGCCAACTAAGAGGGATTGGATTGTCGCCTTTTGGGAGGGTGATATTTATAAATTGAATATCATTATTAATGAAATAGCGAGAGAAATCTATAATTTTTGCATTGTTGTATATTTGCATATTAAAAAAATTACCAAATACACCGGTAAATGGTTTAACAAGCTCACCAAAAAGAGTATTTTTCTGAATTATATTTCCTTCTTCTTCAGTAATTTGTATAAAAATTACTCCCGATGTTTCTTTTTTTATCCATTCTCTAAATGTGTTTAAATATTTTAATGATACCGACATACCATAGTTATCTATTATTGAAGCATCCATTATTTTATATTCGGGTGTGCCGGGCATTGTTACAACAGGACTTATATAGGGGAATGTAGCATTCATTCTTAATGCAGATAACATATTTAAACTATCTGCATTAAATTTTCTGTAAACTTTTCGGAATTCAATATTGTCCGGCAATGAGCTTTCGAACAAACCGGAACGTTCGGGAGTTATCATATACGAAATATCCGAGGCGGAAATCAGCATTCTTCTGCCATCATTAATAATAGTAGGCGAAATTATTAAAAGCGGAATTCTAGCATCTCTTTCGTCTTCGTAATAATCTGATATTGGTATGTTTAAGATATTTTGAGTATTTTTATTTAAATATTTTTCAAATTCGTATGCTCTGTCTTTTCTTATATCGGCAGGAAAAAATTTACTGTTAAGAAACCAATCTCTAGAAACCAAACTTAGTAATATTGGGTTAAGAATATCATCAGATAATTGATAAACAATGTTTGAGTCTAGTAAGTTTATATTTTCACCGGAGGTTCTTTTTCTATACATCTCGCGAAAGAATGCTGCACCAATTGTTCCACCCGAAGCACCGGAAAATAATCTTACATTTTTTAAAAAATCACCTCCCGAAACGCTGTCGATATATGCTAAACTGTAATATGTCCAAAGTGTCATTTTAAGTCCGCCACCGCCTGTATTTATAAATACTATTTTTGGTTTTGATGTGTTAGTATTCTCTTTCCAATTATTTAAGCTTGTTATTTCGGAGTTATAATCTGATATTTCATCTTCTAAAATATATTTTATTGGTTCAAGTTCATTGGAACTGTATTTTATACCGTTTGCTTTGCTTGGTTCAAAAAAGATATTTTTTTGATATACACTATTTGCAAAAAGAATTAAAATTATGAATGCCACAAAAGACCATTCTTTAAATATTAAGTGAAAAATGCTGTAAATAAAGTGTAGGATTGTAAAAAATAATAAGAAACTTGCTGCCGATGGTAGTATAAAAGTTTCGTTATCGATAAATGTACCAAGTGTTAAAATTAGGGTAATAATTACAATAGAAAAAAATGCAGCATTATAATGATTTTGGTGTAATATTTTTTGTATTAAACTATTAGAATAGTGTAGATAGTCTTTTGTTCGTTTAATTTTTGCAAAAAACGAAAGGTAATACCGTACCTTCATTCTCGATTTATAATCTCTGAATGTTTTGCTTTGTTTCCATTCTTTATCTTTTTCTAAAGCTGTTTTTATTGGTTTTGCAATTTTTGTATTTCCTATATTTTTATCGAAGGAGAAAAACATTCTTGATAAAAATTTATTTGTAGAAAAAAAGTATGAGAAAGGGATTAGCATAAACAAAATGAAGCCCAAAATGAAACCTGATAAGTTTAAAATTGCAGTAAACGGGCTTATTAATTCTTCATTAATTTGAAAATGATACGAACTAATTAAATAATTTATTAGAAATATTACCGGAATTAAGGCATTGTTGTATGAAAAATTTATAAAAGGTTTTTTTAATGTGGCAACTACCGGAAATCTATATGCATTTACAATATAGCTAGATATATGAAAAGAAGTTACAAAGATTCCTAATACAAAGCCAACTATTAAATAAGATGTGAAATTGATATTATATAAATATTCGGGTGCTAAGAATAGTGCATTAATTCCAAATTTACTTCCTGTTAACTCGTTGATAATTGCAAAAAGTATTATCCAGAAAATTAGTAATGCCTGATTAACTTTAAAATAATTTAATAAAAGTTGAACAGGAAAGAATTGAAATATGTGTTTTATTACTCGCTTCATCTTATAAATATATAACGAGTATTTTGTTAAATTGGTTATTTTTTAGTTTAGTAATTTTATTAACCGAACTAATGCTAATACCTAGAATTAAAGTTTTATTTTTTACCTTCTTTTAATTTATGCAAAAGTGTTCGTTTAAATTCCATTTCTGCTTTATGTAGTGTAATAACTTTCTTAGGCGGTAATACTTTCAAGTACTTATCAATGTATTCTTTTTCTAAATTTACTTCTTTTAATTTCAGCTCGTTTATTTTATTTAAAGCTTCAATAATTTCTTTGTCAGAAAGTGTTTCTAAATTTTTTGTTAGATTTTTATGAAGTTTTCTTTTTTCAATAAAAACCTCTTCTCTTTTCTTTTGATATTCGTTATATATTGGCCAAAAATCTTGAGCTTCTTTTACAGTTAAATCTAGTTTATCTGTTATAAAAGCTACTTTCTCAGCTTCAATTTTTTCTCTGTTTTCTTTATATCGAGGACAATCTTGCGAAAAGCTTACAGTATTTGCAAAAAGTAAAACAATTAATAAAATAAAATTTCTAGTTTTCATAATATTTGGTTTTTAAAGTTCGGCTAATAAATCGTTATAACTAACCTCGTCTTCGAGGTATTCTATAATTTCTTCATTAGTTTCAATAGTGTCAGTATAATTTTTTTCTTCGTTTGCTAAAGCATCAATAATAAATTCTTCAGAATAAATTTCTTCTTCGTATTCTTCTTGTGTTAAAATTTCTGCTGTTTGATTAACTGTTTCGTTAGAATTATTGTTATAAGCAAAATACGAAATAAAACTAACAGCTGTAATTATTGCAGCAGCCGATAATAATGGTTTTAAGAATCTAATTATTCCGGTAGGTTTTTTTTCTTCGGTTATTAATTTTTCCATTCTTTTAGAAAAATTATCGAAGTAATTCTCCGGAATATCAAATCCAGTTTCTTTCTTTATTTTATCTAATTCGCTCATTTCTTTTCTTTTGATATAAAATTCATAAAAAGGTTTAATCGTTTTTTAAAAACTCTTCTATTTTTTTTACTGCAATATGATAAGAAGCTTTTAATGCTCCCACCGATGTTTCTAATATTTCAGATATCTCGGAGTATTTCATTTCGTCAAAATATTTCATATTGAATATTAATTTTTGCTTTTCGGGCAATGTATTGATGGCAGTTTGCAATTTAAGTGCAATTTCGTCACCGGTAAAAAAATTATCATCGGCAAGTTTATTTTTAAACTCGCTTTCATTATCAGAAATTGGTAAATGATATTCCGGTTTATTTTTTTTAATATATGCTAGAGCTTCGTTTGTGGCAACTCTGTAAAGCCAAGTATATAACGATGATTCTTGTTTAAAATTATATAGATATTTCCAAACTTTTAAGAATGTATTTTGTAGAACATCATCGGTGTTTTCGTGCGAAATTACAATTTTTCTGATATGCCAATATAAACGTTCTTGATATTTTTTTAGTAAGAGAGAAAAAGATTTGTTTTTATCTCCATTAAAAAATTGGTCTAATATTTCTTTGTCAGAAATTTCGTTCATATTCTATACAAAAACAGGACAAAAGAAAAATCTAATGTCCTGTATTTTTATTATTAGATTTTAATCTATTTTTTTCTTTCAATTGCTCTAAGAGCTGCTTTAACAATATTTTCGGCATTTAAACCATATTTTTCAAGCAATTGTTCCGGTGTTCCACTTTCTCCAAATGTATCATCTACTCCTATCATCTCTACTGCAGTAGGATAATTTGTTGAGAGTAATTGAGCAATACTATCGCCTAAACCACCATTTAGCATATGCTCTTCGGCTGTTACAACTGCTTTGGTTTTCTTTGCCGATTCTAAGATAAGTTTTTTATCTAAAGGTTTAATTGTATGTATATTTATTATTTCTGCAGAAATTCCTTTTTCTGCTAAAATTTCTCCGGCTTTTATTGCTTCCCAAACTAAATGCCCTGTAGCAAAAATACTTACATCGGTTCCTTCGTTAAAAACAATTCCTTCTCCAATTTTAAATTCTTGGTTTTCTTCGGTAAAGTTTGCAACTTTTGGTCGTCCAAATCTTAAATAAACAGGTCCTTCATAATCTGCAATGGCAATTGTTGCAGCTTTTGTTTGGTTAAAATCGCAAGGATTAATAACAAGCATATTAGGCAACATTTTCATTAAGCCAATATCTTCTAAAATCTGGTGTGTTGCTCCATCTTCGCCAAGAGTTAAACCTGCGTGCGAAGCACAAATTTTTACATTCTTTTTAGAATATGCTACCGATTGACGAATTTGGTCGTAAACTCTGCCTGTTGCAAATGCGGCAAATGTTCCAATAAATGGAATTTTTCCACCAATTGTTAAACCGGCTGCTACGCCTGTCATATTTGCTTCGGCAATTCCTGCCTGAAAAAATCGGTCGGGATGTTGTGCAACAAAATCGTTCATTTTTAAAGAACCTATTAAATCGGCACACATTGCAACAACATTTTCGTTTTTGTTACCAAGTTCTGTTAAACCTGCTCCAAAACCTGAGCGGGTATCTTTCATTTCTTTAGCGATATATTTTTTCATTATACTATTTTTCAATAATTAATTTAATCTTACCATTTTTGTTGATCCTGATGTTACTGTTATAGTTTTTTGTTTTGTTTTATATGTTCGTTTTTCTCCCTTTGCCCTATAAACAATAGTGTATTTGCCGGGTTGAAGTTTTATATTTTTTCGTAAAGTATTTGATTGTAAATTACAAACCCATACCATTTTATCATCTTTTATAGAATAAATACTTCCATAGACTTCAAATTGACGAATAACTGTTATAGTTCCTGACCTAGGTATTTGTATTGTGGTGGTATAACTTTGTTTTATACTAACATCGTATAAATAAATTCTTGGGAGTGTTAGTATTTCTAAATCGTATTTTCCTACTATATATTTTTCGTTAGTATTAATATTCTGTACGTTAATTGTAGTCATTTTACCGGATTGTCTAACAATGGCATTTATATTTGATTGTTTATTAGAATTATCCTTTAACTGAAGAATACCTTGAGGTGCATCAGTGGCAAATATTGAATGTTTTCCAACTTCAAGTTTTATACTATCAATATGAACAGGGGGTATTGTGTGAATAACTACATCATAAGTAAAAAGTGGATCTAATGCAATTGTATCAGGGTTTCCTCTATCGTTTATTGTATGTATAAAATTATGTTTAATTTTACCCGATAATCTGTCGTAGAAGGTCATATTTACATCAGTTTCAGAAGGTAAGCCGTTCTCAGATAATAAGTTGATTTGGCAGCTTGTATTATTTAGTGCTTGATAAATTACAACTCCTATTAAATCATTAAAATCACTTTCGCTTCTAGCATCGTAGTATGTTCCAATACATTCAAATGATTCTTTAAAGTTAACATCTAAACCTATACCTAAAACAAAAGGTCTAAGTATTACCCCTTTTTTTTGCAGTGCTAATGACACAGCACAAGGGTCTCCATCGCATGCTTCAATTCCATCAGTAATTAAAATAATTATATTTCTGCAATTTTCACATTTTGGGAAGTCGTTTGCTGCTAATTCTAAAGAGCGTGCAATTGGGGTTGTTCCTCTTGGCTCAACATTGTTTAAGAAGCTAACAATGTCATATCTGTTATTTTTAGAAAAAGGAACTACTAATTTTGTGTCGTTACAATCTTGAGGGGGTACATAGGATTGAAATCCATAAACCCTTAAAGCAGTTTCAACACCCGGAATTGTTTGCAAGCTATCAATAAGTTTGATTAACATATCTTTAGCAACGTCAATTTTTCTATTAGTTTCCCATTTTCCAAGCATACTATTTGATGCATCGAAAACAAAAAGAATACGTGTTTTTGGTTGCTGTTGTTGACTGAATAGAACTACAGAAAATAAAACAAAAAATATAAGTGCAATTTTTTTATTCATATTAAGATTTTAATAATCTCCGAGTGTTTCTTCTAATTGATTTAATGCGTCTTGTAATTGCTCATCGTTTGGTGCAACTCCATGCCATTTATGGGTTCCCATCATAAAATCTACTCCAAAACCCATTTGGGTGTGCATTAAAATAACAACAGGTTTTCCTTTTCCTGTGTGGGCTTTTGCTTCTGCTAAAACATCAACAACCGATTGCATATTGTTGCCTTGCATTTCTAGCACATCCCAATCGAATGCTTCCCATTTTGCTCGTAAGTTGCCTAAGCTCATAACCTCATTGGTTGTGCCATCAATTTGAACTTTATTGAAATCTACAGTTGCTATTAAATTGTCAACTTTGTTTGCCGCAGCAAAAAGTGCTGCTTCCCAAATTTGACCTTCTTGTAATTCTCCATCACCATGAAGTGTGTAAACTATTTTATCGTCTTTGTTTAATTTTTTTGTTAAGGCAGCACCAATTCCTATGGATAATCCTTGTCCTAATGACCCCGATGCTATTCTGATACCCGGTAAACCCTCAGCAGTAGTGGGGTGACCTTGCAAACGGGTGTTTAATGCTCTAAATGTTTTTAACTCTTGAGTTGGAAAATATCCCGAACGTGATAAAACGCTATACCAAAGTGGAGAAATATGCCCGTTTGATAAGAAGAATAGGTCTTCGTTTTTTCCGTCTATTGTAAAATTGTTTGTGTTTTTATTTAAAACATCAAAATATAGTGCAGTTAAAAAATCGGTGCAACCTAACGAACCACCGGGGTGCCCTGAGTTTTTTTCGTGTACCATTCTAACTATATCTCTTCTAACTTGCGAGGCAATTGACTCTAGCTTTTTTATATCAGCCATCTTAAAAAAATTAAATTAATAATGCTACAAATTTAACTTTTTTAAACGAGACATTTAAGAATGTTTGATAAGTTGTGAATTAAATTATTTTTAATCTTTATTTACTTGCTAAACAATCTTTTAAATAATGATTTTTTTACAGGTTCATCATCGTAGTAACCACCTGTGTAATATCCTTTGTTTTTATAGGAACCATATTTGTAACCACCATATCGATAACCATATCCATAACGGTATCCGTAATATGAAGGCATGCTAACATCGTTAATTAATACTGATAAATGGGAGATGTCTTTCTCGTTATTAATATCGTTAACAAAATTAAGTACTGTTTTTGGCGAATATCCTTGACGCACTACATAAATATTTACATCGGCATGTTCGGCAATTATTAAACCATCGGTTACAAGTGCCATTGGTGGTGTGTCTATTACTATATAATCGTATCTGTTTTTTAGTTCTTGCATTAATTTATGCATTCGCTTAGAATTTATTAATTCTGCAGGGTTTGGTGGTATTGGTCCTGATGGAATAAATGATAGGTTATCAATATCAGTTTCAAAAATTATATCATCTATTTCGTTGTTTTTTACCAAATACGAACTCATTCCTAGTTTATTATTGTTTTCTAATAACTTCTGAATTTGAGGACGGCGTAAATCGAGTCCGATTATTAAAACTTTTTTACCTAGTGTTGAAATTACTGAGGCAATATTTAGAGAAACAAATGTTTTACCTTCGCCACTAAATGTTGAGTTTACAGTAATAGTTTTGCATTTTTCATCGTTATCGGCAAGTAAATAATCTATGTTTGTTCTAATAGTTCTAAAAGATTCGGCTAATGAAGATTTTGGGTGCATTGCCACGACTTTTTCTGTTGTTTTGTCGTTGTGACCTACAACTCCAAGAATTGGAACATCTGTGTTGTCTTCAACATCTTTTCTTTCTAGAATTTTATCGTTAAAGAAATCGCGAATTACTATTACAATTGTTGGTATTAATAAACCAATAATAAGTGCAATTATATAGTTTAATTTCTTTTTTGGTCCTGTTTGTGTTGCATTTTCAACTACTGCATGGTCTATTATTTTTGCGTCAGGAACACTTGCTGCTTTTGCAATTCCTGCTTCGGCACGTTTTTCTATTAAGAAAGTATAAATTTCATTGTTAAGTTCAAATTTTCTTCTAATATTAAGCATTTGTCGTTCTGTAACAGGAAGTTTTTGTATTTCTTTTTCAACTTCTGCAATTTTTTCGTCTAATGCTTTTATGGTTATATCGGCAGAGTTAATAATGTTTTTTACATTTTCGATAAGGTTAGTTCTAACATTTTGTATTTTAATGTTTACCATTTCAACTCCCGGATTGTTTTGAGTTGAACTATAGTCTAATACTCCACGCTCTTGATAAAGTTCGTTTAATTCTTTAATTAATTGGGTTAAAGTTGGATCGCTAATACCCATAACCGCAGGTGCAATTACATCATCAAATTTGTTTTTTCCTTCAATATAATTTAATAGATATTTGTAATAAGCTAGTTTTTGGTCGTTTTGGTATTTTTCTCGTTGGTATTCTTCTAATTTTCCATAAACTGCTTGACCTTCTGAACTTATATCGATAATTGCATTATTGTTTAGTCTGAATTCTTGTAAATTATCTTCGGCAATGTGTAGTGAATCTACAACTCCTGTTAATTGCTTATCAATAAATTTAACAGTGTTTTCGGCTGTTTTGTTTTTTTCGTCTAATCCCGATTGAATATAAACATCGAGTAATTTATTTAGATAATCGGCTTCTTTTTGAGCTACTTTTCCTGTTAAACTCAATAAAATTATTGCCGATTTCTTATCAGATGCTTCTATTGTTAATTTAGACGAATATTTATTAGCTAAATCGTGTGTATTATTAAATGTTAGATAAAATTTTTCGTATTTTGTAGTGTCTGTTAGTTCATTGTTTTTATAAATCCAAAAATTAAAATCTTCACTTTCAAATTTATCACCATATCGCAGTACGGTATCAATATTATATTTATCATTTATATGAAGCTTAACTTTAGTTTTTGATAAAATATCAATGTTAATTCTGTAGTTTGTCAGATTGTTTTTTGTTGTGTCTAGAATAATGTAGAAAGGTCCGTTTTTATATACTTCAGGTTCTCGAATTCTTCCTATAGAATGATATGTTACTCCAAAATCTAATTCTTCGATTGTACTTTTTGCAAGTGAGTACGAAGATAATATTCCTATTTCGTTTTCAACTTCGCGTTTTCTGAAACTACGGTTTAAAAATCCTAATTGTTGAATTACACTTTCAACACCTCCAAACGAGTTGTTCCTATCTTTTATTAAAAGACTTGCGTTAACTTTATATGTTGGGTCGGTATATCTGTTAACAAGATAAGCTACTGATAGAGTAATGATTACAGCAATTGCAAACCAGTACCAATTAAAAAGAATTTTAAATAAAAACTTTTTTATATCAATTGTATCTTCTTGTTGTATGTTGTTTTGAATATTTTCCATAATTATTTAACAAAGTTAAGCACTAAAATTAGAGTTGAAATTGCAGATAACATTAATGTAACATTTAAAGTATTTAACTTCCATGCTTTGTATTTTAAAGGTTCAACATAAACAACATCGTTTGGTTGAATATAAAAATATTCTGATGTTAATATATCAGGTTTTGTGATATCGAACTTATAGGTAATACTTCCATCGGGGGTTGGTCTTACAATAACAACATCTGTTCTATTCCCATATTCTGTAATATCACCGGCTCGTCCGAGTGCTTCAAAAATATTTAGCTTTTCGGAATAGTTCATAAAAACTCCGGGCCGACTTACTTCACCAAGAACAGTAAACCTATAACTGATTAATTTTAAATCGGCAATTCCATCTTTTATATATTCGTCTAATTTAGCTTGAACAGTTTTTCTTGCTTCATTAACTGTTATTCCATCTAACTTTATTTCTCCTAAAATAGGTAAATCTACATTACCGGAATCGTTAATTGTGTATCCATTTATGTATAAAGAAGACTGATTATTATATAGGTTATATGAATTTTGTGTAGAATTTACATTAAACACATCGTTAATTTCTTTATTTAAACTTAGAACACGAATATAAAGATTATCGCCAATTTGCAATCTGTATGATGTGTCGGCATTAGCGTAAACCTGAGTACTATCAGTGTTTTCTCCTTGTAAATACAATGTCTTTTTTCTTGATGCACAAGATGAAAACAATAAGATTGTTATCACAGACATTAATAAAAATAATTTTCCTTTTTTATAAATCATACCTAATAAAATACCTTAACTTGCAAAAATAAACAATAAAATACTAAGAACATAATTAATAATTTCTTAATTTTACGTTTCATTATTATTAGACTTATGAATTTTAAACGAAATTCCATTTTTGTATTAGTTGTTTTGGCTTTTATTATGTCGTGTAAAAAAGCCGAAGATATCTCGCCAATCCCTGCTATATCGTATTATAGTATGGGTGTTGTTGATACTACTGACGAATCGGATTATTTAGAAGTGGTAATAGATTTTATTGATGGCGATGGCAATATTTCTTTTTATGAACAGGATACAATAAAAAATATTAGATATACTTTGTACGAAATGGTAAACAATACCTTTGTTGAAGCAGATATCGCATTCCCACTTTTTTATAAAATTCCGTATTACGAACCAAAAGGAACTGACAAAGTTCTACAAGGCAAAATAAAAACAAAGTTCTATTTAGATGATTTACAAACATTTGACACTATTATGTTTAAATGTTATATCTTCGACAGAGCTTTCAACGAAAGTAATGTAATTTCAACACCAACAATTTTAGTAGATACTTTATAAAATAATTATATGAAAGTTGAACTTAAACCAACAAGATTTGGATTTGGCGAGGGTTTAAGAGAAATTGCCAAAACCAAAACAAATATTATTGGCTTAGGAGCCGATATAACATCATCGGTTAGTTTAGATTTTTTTGCTAAAGAATTTCCCGAAAGATTTTATTCTTTTGGTATTGCCGAACAAAATATAGTAGGTGTTGCTGCAGGTTTGGCTCTTAGCGGAAAAATTCCAATATTTTCGACCTATGCAGTTTTTTCTACTTTGCGTGCTGCCGACCAAATAAGAATATCATTATGTTATAATAACTTACCCGTAATTATTGGCGGTGCACATGCAGGAATTTCTGTTGGTCCCGATGGAGCAACACATCAAGCACTAGAAGACATTGCTGTAATGCGTGTTATGCCAAATATGACAGTAATATCGCCATGCGATTCAAATCAAACTCACAAAGCAATTATTGCTGCAATAGAAAATATAAGAGGACCTGTTTATATTCGTTTTGGGAGAGAAGCAATGCCAAATTTTACAAGTTTTAATTTAGATTTTGAAATTGGCAAGGCACAAACACTAAAACAAGGAAACGATATAACAATAATTGCTACAGGTCATTTGGTATGGGAAGCACTTGAGGCAGCAAAAGAATTAGAAAAAGAAGATATTTCGGCAAGAGTTTTAAATATTCATACAATAAAACCTATTGATAAGGAAGCAATTATAAAAGCAGCAAAAGAAACAGGTAAAATTGTTACAGCCGAAGAACATCAAATAATTGGTGGTTTAGGCAGTGCAGTTGCCGAGGTTTTGTCCGAAAATTATCCTGTTCCAATTAAAATGATAGGTATAAACGATAGTTTTGGTGAGTCGGGAAATGCTTCTGAATTAATGGATAAATATGGTTTAAGAGCTAATAATATTGTGCAACTTGCAAAGGAGCTGTTAAAATAAATAAAAATGAAGAAATTAGAAATTATTTTATGGCTGTTAATAATTTTGTCAATTTTAACTAAAATATATTTTAGCCCTATAATAGGGACAGTCTTTATGGTTTTTGGCATTGCTCTTCTTGCTCAATTTTATATGCTCTTAAGTATCGCTTTATTAAACAATCTTAAATTAAAGGAAGTATTTAAAGAAAGTACATATAAAAGCATTGATATAAAAAAAATAATAATATCAGCTGTTTTGGGAGTTTTAGGTTTTTCAACAATACTTATGGGAGCTCTTTTTAAAATTATGCATTGGAAAGGTTATTTTGCACAATTATTTTTTGGTTTAATAATTATATCAATTGTTCTAATAGCCACAAGTATCTTATTTTATAAAAAAGATAAAAACTT
>Ga0256913_10000652_pt1 | contig 18151 bp, 16 predicted proteins | sample Axial_MatmetaG_FD_185970 | JGI IMG/M metagenome (GOLD analysis project Ga0256913, IMG submission 185970) | Deep-sea worm associated microbial mat communities from Axial Seamount, Juan de Fuca Ridge, Pacific Ocean - Axial_Mat | ecosystem: Environmental > Aquatic > Marine > Oceanic > Microbial... | reverse complement strand
ATACGGGCTGGTATTGCTACAAAAAAAACCTGAATATGGTCCGGCAACCATGAACCTGAAAAAGGTAAGTATCACAAATACTTCAACAAAATTTCTGATTGAAAAGGGGTCGAGGGTTGTTTTTGATCGTCGAATTTTTGAAGGCGACAGGAAAAATGTTGCGGAGATGTTTTACTAGTTGCTGGTTGCTAGTTGCTAGTTGCTGGTTGCTAGAATAGATTGAAAGAACTGCAAAAATGATTAACGTGTTTATAACACACCCCTTTATCCCCCTCATTCCGATGGCGATCGGGAGGGAGTTATCGGAAATCATTTTTGCAGTTTTGATAAATTAGTAACCTTTAACTCAAGGCAGCAAAAAACCTGTTGATTACAAGTTCTTTTTCAGATAATCATTAATATTGTTTTCAATTCTTTCGTGAATGTTTTCCGGACGTGCTCTTTCAAACTTGTCGCCGGTAACCTGTTCGTAAAGCTCGATGTAACGTTCCGAAACACTTTCAACAAATTCATCGGTCATTTCAGGAATTTGTTGTCCCTCCTGACCCTGAAATCCATTCTCCATCAACCACTCGCGAACAAACTCCTTGGAAAGCTGTTTTTGAGGAAGCCCTTTGGCAAACAGTTCTTCGTATTGATCTGCATAGAAATAACGGGATGAATCAGGGGTGTGAATTTCATCAATCAGGTAAATTTGATCTCCCACTTTACCGAATTCATATTTTGTATCAACCAGGATTAGTCCGTGTTCGGCGGCAATTTCATTCCCTCTTTGGAAAAGCTTACGGGTGTAATCTTCAAGTTTGGCATAATCTTCAGCAGAAACCAGACCCTGTTTAATTATTTCCTCTTTGGAGATGTCTTCATCATGACCTTCATCGGCTTTGGTGGTTGGTGTTACGATGGGTTCCGGAAAACGCTGATGCTCTTTTAGTCCTTCAGGAACCGGAACCCCGCAAATTTCGCGGGCACCACCTTTGTAAGTACGCCAGGAGCTTCCCGTAAGAAATCCTCTAATAATCATTTCAACAGGGAACGGTTTGCAATAGTGGCCGATGGTTACCATGGGGTCGGGTGTAGCCAGTTTCCAGTTGGGAACAATATCGGCAGTAGCATCTAAAAATTTCGAGGCTATCTGGTTTAATACCTGACCTTTGTAGGGGATGCCCCGGGGCAGTACCACATCAAATGCTGAAATCCGGTCGCTGGCAACCATTACCAGGTATTGGTCGTTGATATTGTAAACATCACGAACCTTGCCGTGATAAACATTTTTTTGTTTTGGAAAAACAAAATCGGTGCGGGTGATGGCTTCTGTCATAACTATTTTTTTTGATGATTTTCGTAAGCATCCACAATCCGGGTAACCAGTTTATGGCGGATAATATCTTTTTGGTTAAGGTAAATAAAATCAATTCCTTTTACTCCTTTCAGCACTTCCTGAGCATGCATCAGTCCTGAATTTTTATGGCGGGGAAGATCAATCTGGGTTACATCGCCGGTGATGATGAATTTGGATGATTTCCCCATTCGGGTTAGAAACATTTTAATCTGGCTTTCAGAAGCATTTTGGGCTTCATCCAGAATGGCAAACACGTTACCCAGTGTGCGGCCACGCATATAGGCGAGCGGAGCTATTTCAATTGTTTTGTCTTCGAGGTAACCAAGCAGCTTTTGATGGGGTAGCATATCGCGCAGGGCATCATAAAGCGGTTGCAGATAAGGATCAAGTTTGTCCTTCATGTCACCAGGTAAAAAGCCCAGACTTTCACCGGCTTCTACTGCAGGCCGTGTGAGAATGATGCGTTTAATCTCTTTGTTTTTTAAAGCCCTTACCGCAAGTGCTACGGCCGTGTAAGTTTTTCCGGTTCCGGCAGGGCCAATGGCAAAGATCATGTCGTTGCTATCAATACTTTTTACCATAACCTTTTGGTTGGGCGTTTGCGCTTTAATCAATTTTCCATAGCGGCCGTAAACCAAAACCGAACTATCTTTGGTATGATGCGGACGATGCTCTTCCGATGATTCACTCATTATCTGTTCTACAACGTCTTCATTGATTTTTCCAAATTTATCGAAGTGAATCAGCAGCATATCGAACCGCTTTTCAAAGCTTTTAATTTCAGAGTTTTCACCAATAAGCTTCACCAGTTCGCCACGAGCTACAATTTTCAATTTTGGAAAAAGTTTTCTGATTTGATTTAAAAACTTATCTCCGGGTCCGTAAAACTCAATGGGGTTCTCAATATCAACCTGTAAAATGGTTTCGCTCATTGCCTGATTTTCAAAAAATTTACTCTTAAAATTAAAGAGTTCAAAAATATTAAAAATATGGGCACCCTTGTTCTAAAATTAGTAATTTTGAAAATTCACAACAGTTAAGAAAATTACATTGGAAAAAAGTTCGGGAATCATTACACTCACAACCGATTGGGGCGAAAAAGATTATTATGCGGGTGCCGTAAAGGGCAGGGTATATAGTTTGTTTCCGGAGGTCGTTGTTGTTGATATCTCACACAATATCGATCCTTTTGATACTGCACATGCCGCTTATGTTTTGAAAAATGCCTTTAAGTTGTTTCCTGAAGGTACGGTTCATATCATTGGTGTAGATAGCGAAGATTACGTTGTGCAGGATAGTGTTCAGTCGCATGTGGTGGTAAGTTATAAGGGGCATTATTTCATTGGGGCGGATAATGGGATATTTTCAATGATTATGGAAAAGAAAGAGATTGATCAGATAATTGAACTTACCATCCCGTTTGAAACTGTTGATGGAAAAATCAAGTTTACATTTTCCTGTCGCGACCGCTTTGTTAAAGCTGCTGTACATCTTTCAAAAGGTGGTGATATTGGCGAGCTTGGTAAACCTCTGGAGGAACTTGAAGAGCTGTTTACATTTAATCCCTCTTATGGAAAGGACTTTATTAAAGGTGTTGTGATTCACGTGGATAATCTGGAGAATGCCATTACCAATATTTCGGAAGATCTTTTTGAGAAACTTGTTGCAGACCGAAAATTTAATCTTTCTTTTAAAGGAAATACCATTACCAAGATAAGTAAATTATACTCCGATGCTCGCGAGATTGAACCGCTGGCACTTTTTAACGGAGCCGGATTGCTGGAGATAGCCCTTAATCGTTCCAATGCTTCAGGCTTGCTGGGACTCCGGAAAAATGATACGGTGATGATTGAGATTGAGTAGGTTTTAGTGTTTTTCGCTCCAGATGGTCGCTGTTATTCGATGGTCATTCGGCTTTGCCGCCATTTGCTTCGCGATATTTACATTCATTCATTTAAGCATCATTCAATCTTTGTAAAATATCAGATATTTGGTGTCAGTTTTTTTCTACATTTTTTTTCAGTAATAAAAAACAATCCAAAGGCAATTCCACCTGCAATTATTCCAACCATGCTGCCGGCAATAACATCCGATGGGTAATGCACGCCAAGGTAAACCCGGCTGTAAATAATCAGGGTGCCCCAGATTATCATCATCATGCTTACCCATCGCTTTTGTAATAAGAGGATAATAAATGCTACCAGCGCAAAGCTGTTGGCTGCATGCGATGATACAAAACCATACCGGCCTCCACAACCAATAATCATTCTCAGGTTTTCCATTACATCCGGTTGATGGCAGGGTCGCAATCGTAGAAATACATTTTTGAAGAGACGAACTGAAGCCTGATCCGACAAAGTGATGGCGATGGCAATAAACAAAACTGCCAGAACAGCTTTGTACTTGTATTTTTTAATTATCAGAAACAGCAGAAACAGATAAAACACCACCCATGTTAACTTACCGCTGGCAAAAACCATCACCTGATCCAAAAAGTTTGAATGATGGCTGTTAACCCAATACAGTATGTTTACATCAATGTTGTTTAATACATCTATCATAGATTATTTTTTCTTTTTCTTCGATGATTTGCCCATTGAAATGGCTTGTTTCTTCATGTTAAAGTATTCGCTGTTGTATGGATCTAAACGAATTAATATATCGAGATAATTGATAGCTTTTTTGCCTTTTCCTTTGTCGAGATACTTTTTTGCTTTTTCAAGGTAGTACGCTTCTCCATTACAAATATAACCAGGGTTTTTGCCTTCGAATGTAAAGATTCCCTCTTCGGTGATGGATTCAGTGCCTGCCAGCCTGAACTGAATTGGGATTTCAAAGTGCTCATATTTTTTATCATGACATTTATTCCATTTTCCGTTGGTGGAGATGAAGAACTTTTTCACTTCATCATCAATTCCGTAATGAAGCGGATTTTTGATGGTTACAAATCCAAGTTGACCGTCACAGGTAACATCAAAACTGGCAATGATAATTCCCTGAATGCAATTTTTTCGGGCATAATCAGGATAGGTAACAATGCTGTTAAACAGCTTTTCGAATGTGTAAACCCCTCCTCTGAACCGGTAATCAAGTTGGTCGGATACCTGTTTCTTTCGGCTTTTGGCAACTGATGAGAGTTGCTGAGCATATGTTGTGCTTCCCAAAAGAAGAGTAATGATAAAAATATTGATAAATCTGGCCATGAATCTTTGTTTATTAAATGGAAGCGTAAAAATAAATAAATATGGGTATGGGTTATGCAAACAGTTTTTTATTTTGATTTATTTTCAATGAGGAGACATTATTTTTAGGGTAAAAAGGTTTAATTGAAAACAGATTAAACTAAAATTATTGTATAGCGTGTTAAATCCTATTGTAAATATTTAGATAAGTAGCAAGAATTTGTACTTTTACAGAAAATCAATATCAGAAAAGAATTATGGAAAATATTAAAGATTTTATTGAAGCAAACAAAGAGCGGTATCTGGAGGAGCTGTTTGAGATTATCAGAATTCCTTCCATCAGTTCGCAAGCAGAGCACAAAGAGGATATGGTAAAAACAGCTGAGGCTTATAAGGCGGCCTTGTTGAAAGCAGGAGTTGATAAAGCAGAGGTGATGCCTACTACAGGCAACCCTGTGGTGTATGCCGAGAAAATGATTGATCCGGCAAAACCAACAGTATTGGTTTATGCTCATTATGATGTGATGCCCGTTGATCCCATTGATCTTTGGGATTCGCCACCTTTTGAGCCTGAAATTCGTGATGGTAAAATATGGGCTCGCGGAGCCGACGACGACAAAGGGCAGGGGTTCATGCATGTTAAAGCTTTTGAAGCTTTGGTAACAAACAATGCGTTGCCTGTTAATGTCAAGTTTATGATTGAAGGGGAAGAGGAGATTGGATCAGTTAGCCTGGGTGCTTTTTGTGAAGCCAATAAAGAGATGCTGAAAGCAGATGTTATTCTGGTGTCGGATACAGGAATGATTGCTCCGGATATTCCATCCATCACTACCGGTTTGCGCGGTCTTGCTTATTGGGAAGTAGAAGTTACCGGCCCTGACCATGATTTGCATTCGGGATTGTTTGGTGGTGGCGTAGCCAACCCGATTAACATTTTAGCCAAAATGATTGCTCAGGTTTTTGATGATAACAACCATATTACCATACCCGGATTTTATGATGATGTTTTGGAGGCATCTGAAGAGGAGAGAAGGTTACTTAACTTAGCACCTTTTAGCACCGAAGAGTATAAAAAAGCCATTGATGTGGAAGAACTTTGGGGTGAAGCAGGTTATACTACCATTGAGCGGACCGGAATCCGTCCTACTTTTGATGCTTGCGGAATATGGGGAGGCTATACCGGCGAGGGAGCCAAAACCGTTTTGCCGTCAAAGGCTTATGCCAAGCTCTCTTCAAGATTGGTTCCTAATCAAAATCATGAGAAAATAGGAAAGCTGTTTGAAGCGTATTTTGTGAACATAGCTCCCAAATCAGTTAAAGTAAAAGTTACCACTTTGCATGGCGGACAAGCTTATGTTTGTCCTATCGATCTTCCGGCTTATAAAGCAGCAGAAAAGGCATTTGAACAGGTTTACAATAAGTTGCCTGTTCCAACAAGGAGCGGGGGAAGTATCCCGATTATTTCTACTTTTGAGGATATTCTCGGAATTAAATCCGTATTAATGGGTTTCGGCCTTGAGTCGGATGCAATCCATTCTCCCAACGAGAATTATCCTTTGGATAATTTCTACAAAGGAATCGAAACTATCACCTGGTTTTATCATTTCTTTGACAAAGAAGTTAAACAAGGATAATTGTTTTCATTTGCCGCAGTTACTATTTAGTAGCTGCGGTTTTTTTACTAAATTTACCTCTTCAACATTAAATCTATAACATTGAGTAAAGAAATAATTCTTCAGGTAAGTGGACTGTCGAAAGCCATTAAGGGTATTCCCATTTTGTCCGACTTTGGAATTGAAGTATTTAGAGGAGATATATGTGGAATTGTCGGGCCCAATGGTTCAGGCAAGACCATGCTGCTCAGGATGATTACGACTTTGGTAAATCCTGATAAAGGGGAGATTAGAATATTTGGTAAAAAACTGGCAGTTGCCCGTAAAAAGATTCTTGAACAAATCGGTTTAATGGTGGGCGAACCAGTGTTCTACGACCATCTTAATGCCTTTGATAATATTTCAATATTCTCTAAATATGCCGGAGTAGAAAAGGATAACGACGAAATAGACCGGATTTTGAAGTTAACCGGTTTGTTGAGCCTTGCGGATACAAAAGTGAAGTATTTTGCTTCGGGAGACAGGAAGAAACTGGCCATTGCCATGGCTTTATATAACAATCCGACGTTGGTTATTTTGGATGAACCTTTCAGGTCGTTGGATGTGAAAAGCCTGATTGAGATTAAAAAGGTGATTAAGACCATTAACCAGGAAAGAGGAACAACTTTTCTGATAGCGACGAAACGGCTGGGCGAGTTGGAAGGCTTTATTACAAGGATTGCCTTAATTGATGGAGGCCGTCTTATTGCTGAAGGAGATGTTGACGAGCTGGTTGGAAGAGCTAAAACCGGATTGCTGATAGAAACGGATGATAATGAAAGAGCTTATAAGTTATTACGGGAAAGTAACCTGTCCATCGATAATATCATAGTAGAAGGTAGCAAGCTTAGGGTTAGCTGCCAAAAAGAAACAGTACCTTTTATCAATAAATACCTTATTGAATCCAACGTGCAGGTATTTGTGCTGCAATCCGATGATGCCATTTCAAGTTATTATTTAACCTTTACTGAATAAGAAACCATGTTTTTACAGGAAACTTACAAGATGTTTGCCCGGCCATATGCTTTTTTCGCGATGCTGGTAGTGATTATTTTAACATTACTGTTTGGCTTTTCGTTTGCGATGGAGGGAAACGAGTATTACACGAGTTTTTTCAATACTTTTAATAAAGGGGTTGAATTTGAGGGAAACCTGATAAACGGTAATTTATTTGCTTATCAGTTGTTTCATGCTTTGTGGCTTTTCATTCCGTTTTTGGTTGTGTTTGTAACAGGAGGAATGATTTCGGAAGAGAAAAACGAGGGAACTTTACGATTGGTTTTGTCGAAACCAATCAGTAAAACGGCATTTTTCACGGCACGGTTTATTGCAGCAAAATTGTTTGTTTTTTTACTCGTGTTGTTGATGGCTGTATTGGGTCTTGGACTGGGGCTGGCTATTTTTGGAAGTGGCGAATTATTGGCATTTGAGAATGGTAAATTCATTGTTTTATCATCCGACGAAGTTTTAATCCGTTTTGCGGCAGCTTATGGTTATTACTTTCTGGTTTTAATTACTGTTGCTTCACTTTCAATGTTTTTCTCGGTGCTGTACAACAATAGCGTTAAAGCCATTATGGCTTCGGCTTCTGTAATTTTAATACTCTATTTTATATCAAGTCTGGAAATTCCATTTTTCGAAAGCGCGAAGCCATTTCTGTTTACAACTTATTTTTCATCATGGTCGCAACTGTTTGTTGAGAATATCAATTGGATGAACCTGATGTTTGACGTCATTGTCCTGGTGGTTCATATTTTGGTGTTTTACGTGTTGGCCGTAACGATATTTAATAAAAAAGAGATATACGAATAGCATGGGCAGGAAATTAATTTATTTTATTCTTTTTGTTGGCCTTACCCTTGTTGCAACAATAGGTTTTAGTCAGTCAGGTGATGGTTTTTTCTATTTGGAGAAGTATAATCAACGGATGGACAGTATTAAGAATTATTCATCAACTTTTACCATTCGAACCAGTATCAAATCGTTGGATGTACCTGATGTTACTGGAAAAGTGTTCTTTAAATGGCCGGCACACTACTCTATTGCTATCGATGGTTTTGCTGTTCTGCCAAAGCATAAGCTAACTCCTCTTGCACGATTTTTAAGCCGATCCGATTTTAAAGCCCTGATGATATCTACCGAAAAAGTAAATGGCCGGTTATGCCAGGTGATTGAGCTGTCTCCGGTTGATACGGCTTCTTTGATAGATCATTATACAATTTGGGTTGATAAAAAAGTGTTTGTGGTAAGACGGATGCTGATGATTGAAAAAGACAAAAGTGAATTCATGTATCATTATACATATAAGACCAATAGCGATTTGCTACCCGTAAAACTCACGTATACATTTGAATATACCAACAGAAATGCCGGTATGGTTTTATACAATCAGTTGAGGCATGAAAGAAAACCTGCGGAGCCTCTTTTGGTAAAGGGTAATTTGATTATTGAGTTTCAATACTATGATGTGCGCAGGGAAGGAGATAAGTAATTGAACGGGTACTTTACCCGGTTTTTATTATTTTAAATTCTTTTGCTTTGAAAATAAAAGGTAAGCGGCTTGCAAAGCTGATTGTTGAATAGTAGTCACAAAAAAACCACGGTCAGTTTTGGCCGTGGTTTTCTTTAGGTTTAAAATAACTTTATAAAGCACTTGCTGTAATTTCTGTTTCAAGTTCAACTTTAAAAGTAATTTTGATGGATGGCTTATCCAAAGCACCCGAAACTTCAACATATAACTGATGTTTCGCTTCCAGTGCAGTAATTAGTTTTGACCAGTCTGCATTGGTAACATGAATAATTTCTGCATCGGGTTCTAATAACATGTTTGCTGCGTCTGCCTGATATACAGCTTCTTCGGTTGAATGATCCATTATAAGCAGGTGACCGTTGGTGAGGTTTGCATTTTCGTCGATGAAATCAACTTTTACCACAATGTCTTTACCAACCCACTCTTCAATGTTATCCCAATACTTGTCGATGTTATCATCGTCGGTAGGATTAATAATTTCAGAACCGCTAAATGGATATACAATGTCTCTTGTTTCCGAGGCTGAAGTAGCATCAATGGTTGTGCTAAGTGTTGCGTCGAAAGTAACATCAGCCAAGTCGGTAACTTTATCGCACGAAGCAAAGGTTACCAGGATGGCCCCGAAAGTAATAACTGTTAATAATTTAAGATTTTTCATAAGATATAGATTTATATAATTTCTGAATTATTATTCAAAGATACTAATAGTAGGGCATTAAATGCAATACTAATTTATTATTTTTTTACCCGGATAGACTTTCAAAGCCTCTTCCAGAACTTTAACCGAGCTTTTCAAATCGTCCACTTTTAGTACGTAACTGATTCGGACTTCATCTTTTCCTTTTCCCGAAGTGGAATAAAATCCGGTAGCAGGAGCAAGCATAACGGTTTGGTTTTCAAATTCAAAATCTTCTAATAACCACTGACAGAATTTGTCAGAATCGTCAATGGGAAGCCTTGCAACCACATAAAAGGCTCCTGCAGGATTAGGGCAATAAGCGCCCTCAATATTGTTGATGCCTTCTACTACTGCATTTCTGCGGGCAAGGTATTCATCCATTACTGCTTCGAAATACTCATCAGGTGTATCAACAGCTGCTTCGGCAGCTACCTGTCCGAAAGTAGGTGGGCTTAGACGTGCCTGGGCAAATTTCATTGCCGTGGTCATTACCTCTTTGTTTTTGGAGATCATCCAGCCAATACGTACACCACAGGCACTGTATCTTTTAGAAACGGAGTCGATAAGAATAACATTGTTTTCAATACCTTCAAGATGCATTGACGAATAATGTTTTCTGCCATCGTATACAAACTCACGGTAAACCTCATCAGCTATAAGAAACAAATCGTGTTTTTTAACAATGTCACGAAGAGTCTCAAGTTCCTCTTTTGAATAGAGGTATCCGGTTGGGTTGTTTGGATTACAAACCAAAATAGCTTTGGTTTTATCAGTTATGTTCTTTTCGAAGTCCTCGATAGGAGGTAGTGCAAAACCCGATTCGATATCAGAAAAGATTGGTTTTATTTTTATACCTGCATTAGTGGCAAACCCATTATAATTGGCATAGAATGGTTCGGGAATAATTACTTCATCATCTGGATCCATAATTGACTGGAAAGCAAATAACAACGCTTCAGAAGCACCGGCCCCTACAATAATTTCGTCAGCCGTTACATCAATGTTAACCGTTTTGTAATACTCGGTTAGTTTTTGTCGTAGCGACAGCATTCCTGCTGAATGGCTGTATTCGATAACTTTATGGTTGTAATTTTTTACTGCATTTAATGCAACTTCCGGGGTTTCTATATCGGGCTGGCCAATGTTTAGGTGATGTACTTTTCTGCCTTTAGCTTTTGCTGCTTCGGCAAACGGAACCAGTTTACGGATGGGTGATTCGGGCATCATTTGCCCTTTTTTTGAAATATTTGGCATATCTGTAAAATTAAAAACTGACTATCAATCAGTATAAGCGATTAATAGTCAGTATTATTATTGTATGAAAGAACTATTTATTTGCTTTTCGGTGAAACGCCTGATTTAGGTTTTTCAGGAAGCTCTTCAGTGGGTTTAGGAACAACTTTTCCTTTAATTCTTAAAACAACAGTTTTGTTTTTTAATGCATTTGAGTAAACGGTTACAGTTTTATTAAATGCACCGTTTTTATGCGTGTTGTATGTAACCTTGATGGCACTTGATTCGCCTGGGAGAATGGGCTCTTTTGGCCAGTGAGGAACAGTACAGCCACAGGAGGAACGGGGCTTGGTTAAGATTAAAGGTTCGTTTCCGGTATTGGTGAATTCAAAGTTGAAATTACCATCACCACCATAATAAATCTCACCGTAATTGTGAGTAGTTGTTTTAAAAGTGATTTCCGGGCCGTTTTGTTTCTTTTCAACCTGGGCCTCTTTTTTTTCAGCTTGTGCCGAAACTATCAATACTGATAGAAATAAAACAGAAAATAAAATTAACTTTTTCATTACTTTAATTTTTAATTAGTGACAGCAAAGGTAGTAATTTTCAATGGCTGTCGTTTTGTTGACTTACTTTTTTTAGAAATTTTAAATTATACTTGTTCTTAATATGTAATAATCTGTATGTTGTTTTATTCTCAAAGGAAAACCGAGTTTAGGGTACGAAGTTTTTACTAAGAACTACATTATAAATTCAAATCTTATTCTTATTCCATAAGTAGGCATGCCGGGGTATTTTGCCGGAACCGGCCGCCAGATTCCTTCTATTCTAAGGAGTTGAAAAATATTTTCAAATCCTGCACCAAGTTCTAAATATTGATTTCCGGGAATATGCATATCCCATGGATATTCAAGTACCTGCTGATGCCGGTCGCTTAAGGTTCCTGCAAAATATTTCGCCGACATAACCAGCCGAATATTGAGTTTTTTGATAAGAGGAATCTTGTTCATGATTAAACCGTTAAAATGATGCTCGGCCATTATGCTTGCATATTTATCCAAGGCAGAGGTAGCATTGTTTAAGAGGTTAAAGCGGTATTTTGCATCTCCATACGAATCGTTACCCCTGATGAACTCAAGCATAGGGAACGGAACTTTTCCGAAGATATATCCGGCTTCAAGCACATATTTAAAACGCATAAACCCAATTGGTACCAGATGTTTGACAGCTAAATGTAACTTGAAGTAATCGGAGTGATAACCTGAAATCGAGTATTGACCATAAGTTCCAACAAGGTTTATTCTTGGGTAGAAGGTTGTGAGATAATAGCGGCGTAAAAACTTGTCAGATGTTTTCTCACTCCATGAAAGGCGCAGTCGTAAGTTTATTGAATTGTTGTAAATGTAATTTACGGGATTGCCATCGTGAATGAATGGTACGAACACACCCTGTCTTATTTCGTCGTAGTTGTAGGTAAGTTTAGTCATTAAGCCTTTTCGCCACTCCTTTTCAATGCCGATGTTTACCCTGTATAACATGCTGCGGCGTTCGTTCGATACCCTTTTAAAAATGGAAGCAACAAAGCTGTCTTCGCCTGTGTTCAGCATATTTTCTTTAATGAGTTTAATGTGTCCGTAGCCTCCAAAAAGAAACAGATCTTTGATATATCCTCCACTAATGATTGTCCGGTATTTGGTTTTAAACTTGTACTGGCCATAAAGTGAGTATTTCCACTCTTCATCACTAAATCCATAGCCGATGCTTCCACCCACGCTGTAATGCGGATTAAAGTCTTCGGATGTTCGCAGCCCCAGATTGATTCGGGTACCTTCTATTTTGTTGTGCTTGAAAGTACCAAGATAGGGTCCGATGTCAATTTTTCCCACATTGAAATAACCGGTGATAAACATATTGGTTGTTTTTTCGACAGCCTTAACCCACCATACATTATTGGTAGAGTCAATCACACGGGTTGTTTTTTCGAAACTTTCAAGATTGGTTTGGTTTCGATAAGCAATAAAGGATGAGTCAGTCTGAACCGGTTGAACCGGTGTTGCAGAAATTGTATCTAATGGGTGAGCATCATTTCCCAGCAGGACATTCGAGTAGAAGGTTGTTTTCCCCACTTCAATCATAGCTTTATTGGTTTCATCTTTTACTTTGAAATAGTGAAACGAAGCATCGATGTGATTACTTTTGAAGAATAGGATAGTATCGTTGATGAAATTGAAATCAAATTTAACCTTAAACCGGTTGATGTAGTTGATGTTGGCTGATTTGGGCAGCGTGGCATCGATGGTAGTGATAGCCCATAAATCTTTTAATACAATAAAATAGCCTGTAAAAGCAAGGTCTTTCTCATCCCGTGGAACAAACTTAATACGATAGTAAGTCTTGTCGCCCACAAAGGTGCTGTCCTCGAGATAGTACTTATAGAGTACTAAGCCGTTTTTAGCCAATGGGCTGATGAAGGTGTGTCCGAAAAGATCTACATAGTTTTTGTAGAAGTTCATTTCAGCACTTAACGAGTTGTCGTAACCCTCAATATCCATATCTTCAAGCCCGACAATTCCTTTTACTTTTTTTGCTATTACAACAGTTTGAGAGGTGTCCTTATCTTTATTTATGTAATTGTTAGCAATCTTTTCTGACAGGTAAAAAGGCAATATGGGCCTGTTGAGTGAGTCGGTGGTCAGCGGAAGCGACTTAAAAAGTGGCGGAGGAATGATGAGTTTCAGGTTGTCTTTTGTGGCATTGGTAAGTGTAGCATTTAGAACAGTGTAAGTTTGGCAGTTGAATTTTGTAAACTGTTCGGGGTTATTACGTTTTTTGTTTTTGATGATTTTTCTCAAAATGACATGAGCGGGGTTTTCATCAGGAGTAATTACCACTTCATCCAGAGTTTGAGTGTCTTCTTTAAGCCGGATAATCAGTTTGTATTTTTTTCCTTTTTCAACAAATACTTTGGTTTGATGGTAGCCCATCATCGAAAAAATCAATGTATCGTTATGGTGACGGGCCTTAATCTTGTAGTTGCCGTTAAGGTCGGAGGTGGTGCCTATTGTAGTGTTCTGAAAAAAGATATTTACAAATGGCAGCGGGTCGCCGCTGATGTCATCAACAACATATCCTTCAACTTTGGTTGCTCCGTTTTCTTCCTGGGCAATTAACAGTTGACCTGTAAATAGCAGGATGAAAATAAAAAGCAGGCTGATATGTTTTTTTGTTGAAATCAAGATTTAAATGTAGTTATAATAGACATACCAGTTAGTTGAAAGTTGCTTTTTGAAGCATTAATCTGTTAATTTATTTTTCAAAAATTGTCCTGTATACGATTCTGCACAATGAATGATTTCTTCAGGGGTTCCTTCGAAAATTAGTTGTCCCCCTTTGTTTCCGCCATCAGGCCCCAGGTCGATTACCCAGTCGGCTGACTTAATAATATCGGCGTTGTGCTCGATAACTACTACGCTGTGTCCTTTTTCTATCAAGGCATTCAGGGCGTGAAGCAATTTATGGATGTCGTGAAAATGCAGGCCGGTAGTAGGTTCGTCAAAAATAAAAAGGGTTGATTTCTCGGCTTGTCCTTTGGAGAGGAAGAAAGCCAGTTTTACCCGTTGCGCTTCACCGCCTGATAAGGTATTGGAGGGTTGCCCCAGTCGTAAATAACCAAGCCCAACTTCTTCCAGGGGTTGCAGCTTGGCATAGATCTTTTTCTCTGTTGAGCTTGGTTTTTCGCTGCTAAAGAATTGCAATGCTTCGTTAACTGACATTTCCAGAATGTCGGCGATACTCTTATTCTTATATTTTATTTCCAATACTTCATCCCTGAATCGCTTACCATGACAGGCATCGCACTTGAGATAGATATCGGCCATAAATTGCATTTCCACTTTTATAACCCCTTCGCCTTCGCATTGTTCACAACGGCCACCAGGAACATTGAATGAGAAAGTACCGGGCTTATACCCACGAAGTTTGGCCAGTGATTGGCCGGCAAAAAGTTGACGGATATCATCGTATGCTTTTAAATAGGTAGCAGGGTTGGAACGCGATGATCTTCCGATGGGGTTCTGGTCGATGTATTCCAGTGCTTTTACCGAGTTGAGGTCGCCACTTATTTCGCGATAACCACCCGCTTTATCGGCATAACCTCCTAACCGTTTTTTAACAACCGGAAACAGTACATCTTTAACCAGAGTTGATTTTCCTGATCCGCTGACTCCGGTAATTACTGTAAACACATTTAGTGGGATCTTTACATCGATATTTTTAAGGTTGTGTTCCGAAGCCCCTTTTATTTCAATGAAATTGTGCCATTTTCTCCGGAAGGATGGAATAGGTATAGAGAGCTCATGAAACATATATTTGGCAGTATAGCTCACATTGTTTTCTTTCAATTCATCAAAAGTGCCTTGGAAAATTAGTTCTCCACCATGTTCTCCGGCGTCAGGACCAATATCAATAATTTCATCAGAAGCTTTGATAATCTCTTCGTCGTGTTCAACAATGATAACTGAATTGCCTATATCCCTGAGCCGTTTTAATACTTTTATCAGCCGGTCGGTATCTTTAGGGTGCAGGCCAATGCTGGGTTCGTCCAGAATATACATTGAACCTACCAGACTGCTTCCAAGCGAAGTAGCCAGGTTAATACGTTGTGATTCTCCACCGGATAGGGTGCTCGATAAACGGTTCATGGTAAGGTAGCCAAGTCCTACATCGTTAAGGAATTGAAGTCGATTGGTGATTTCGGTTAGCAATCGTTTGGCAATGGCGAAATCGTGTTCATTCAGTTTTATGTTTTTGAAAAAAAGATATGATTGTTCAAGCTCCATGTTGACAATTTCGGTAATGGATTTACCTGCTACCTTTACATAGGTAGCGTCTTTTCGCAGGCGGGTGCCTTTGCAATCAGGGCATTTTGTTTTGCCCCTGTAACGCGACATCATTACACGGTATTGAATTTTGTAGCTGTTCTCCTCTACCATTTTAAAGAAATCGTTGATGCCTTCAAAATATTCATTGCCATTCCAAAGCAAATCCTTTTGCTCTTCATTTAATTCAAAATAGGGTTTGTGAATGGGGAAGTCGAACTTGTAGGCGGTGTTTACCAACTGCGTTTTATATTCACCCATTTTTTCACCTTTCCAGCAGGCAATGGCTCCGTCAAAAATGGAGAGATTTTTATTGGGGATAACCTGATTTTCATCAATACCAATTACATTACCAAAACCACCACAGGTTTTGCAGGCTCCATAAGGGTTGTTAAAAGTGAACATGTTGACCGTTGGCTCTTCAAACTGAATACCGTCCAGTTCAAACTTGTTGGAGAAATCAACCGTTTGCTCTTCTTTCTCATCGCGATAACTGATAAAGCAATAGCCGTTACCTTCGTAAAATGCTGTTTGAATTGAATCGGCAACGCGGGCGGGCAGGTCGTGATCTTCGTGTTCAACCCTTATTCTGTCAATCACCAGATAACAATCTTTGGCTTTGATCTTTTTTTTCTCTTCAAGCAAGTCTTCAATTCTTATTATCTCCTTTTTATATTTCACACGGCTGAATCCCTGTTGAAGCAATATCTGTAATTGCTGCCCGGCTTTTCGTTCTTCTGATACAACAAGTGGAGAAAATATTAATACCTGAGTGTCATCAGGCAGGTTCATAATCTGTTCGGTTACATCTGAAACAGAATCGCGTTTTACCACCCTGCCCGAAACTGGTGAATAGGTTTTTCCAACACGTGCAAACAACAGTTTAATGTATTCGTAAACTTCGGTAGAGGTGCCTACGGTTGACCGTGGGTTGTGCGTTTTTACCTTTTGCTCAATGGCAATAGCAGGTGCAATACCTGTAATAGAATCAACTTCCGGTTTGTCCATACGCCCAAGGAATTGCCGGGCGTAAGAGCTCAGGCTCTCAACATATCTTCGTTGTCCTTCGGCATAAAGAGTATCGAAGGCTAAGGAGGATTTTCCTGAACCTGATAATCCGGTAATCACAACCATTTTCTTTTTGGGTATGGCTACCGACAGGTTCTTAAGGTTGTTTACCCTTGCCTGTTTAATGATTATAAAGTGTTTTGGGCTTACCCCCGATACGTCGTAAATCATTTTCAATGAATGGTTGGTTCGATAGTTGTAACTATTTACAAAAATAATGAATCAGCAAAGATGAAGAAATTTTATGTGAATGCGTACAGATGCTATTATAAACTTTGAAATTGTGAACCTTTTAAGGAAATGATTAATTTTTTTTTGAAAATTTTAAAAAATAGTTGCATCAGAAATATTTTAACATATATTTGCATTTACAAAACAACAATTGTTTCACACCAATAAATTAAGGAGGACACCTATCGAGCGTATATCTACTTTGTAAACATTCATTAACATAGTAAGATATGAAAAGCACTGACTCATCCTTGGAGAAGGATTTGATCAGAAGTTATCTCGAAGGTAACCTGTCAAGCCTCCAGAAATTAATCAAGAAGTACGAAAACCGCCTGTTCTCTTATATCTTTATGCTTGTAAAGGATAAGCAACTGGCTGATGATATTTTTCAGGAAACCTTTATAAAGGTGATTAATACCCTGAATAGTGGCCGTTATAAAGATGAGGGGAAGTTTATACAATGGGCAATGCGTATTGCTCACAATCTGGTAATCGACCATTTCCGTAAATCTAAAAAGGTAACTTTTGTTGAGAATCGTTATGAGGAGTCCGATGTTTTTGAAAACCTCTTTATTTCTGATAAATCCATTGAAGATAAAATGGTGATGAACCAGATTTTTTCGGATGTAAAAAAATTGATGAATAATCTTCCTGACGATCAGCGCGAAGTGCTGTACCTGCGTTGTTACGCGGGTTTAAGCTTTAAAGATATTGCTGAACAAACTGAAGTCAGCATCAATACAGCTCTTGGCAGAATGCGTTATGCATTGATTAATATCAGGAAAATGATTGAAGAGAAAAAAATGATTTTGACTACCTGATTCATGCGCAGTTAACGAAATAGAATAAGTTTTTTACTTTTTTTTAAACGGCCATATAATAAATGATATTATTTGGCCGTTTGTTTTTGTGAAGCATTAATTAAATCAATTTGTTTGCCTATGCAAAAACCTTTTACTCCAAGAAAATTTCAGAACAATCCCGCAAACCAAAAAGTAAGAAGAGGCATAGATGCATGCCGGCCATCAAAATCAACGGTTGACTTTATTATGGCTTACGCAGCTGCCCTTACAGTTTTTAAAACAAAATTAGGGAATACGAACGTTCTGTTGAACTGATCAGAGAATCAGTTTTGTTCTAAACCTTGAAGATTCTATAAAATCTTCAAGGTTTTTAATTTATTACAGTGTCATGTTTTTTTCTAAGCATGACCTCCTTGTCAAACATAAAATCTCTTATTAAATCCAGGAAGCAGACAGCCGAACCGTCAAAATCAAAATCTTTAAAATGTTTTTTAAATGATTCGTCCATTTTACGGTTGTAAAACGAAAAAAGAAAATCCACAAGGTTTTTATTG
>Ga0256913_10000651_pt1 | contig 18177 bp, 12 predicted proteins | sample Axial_MatmetaG_FD_185970 | JGI IMG/M metagenome (GOLD analysis project Ga0256913, IMG submission 185970) | Deep-sea worm associated microbial mat communities from Axial Seamount, Juan de Fuca Ridge, Pacific Ocean - Axial_Mat | ecosystem: Environmental > Aquatic > Marine > Oceanic > Microbial... | reverse complement strand
GACAGTGATGTCAGTCCTGGATAAATGACAGAAGTCGCGCTCCGGCGCGAAACAGAATCCCGCTTACAGACCCGTGGCTTTTTTTACTTTTCTATCTGAAATAGAAAACTACTTTCACTAATGAAAATGTTTAGCCTTAGGTTCATAGTATAGGAACCACTCAATCCTTTATGTTACCTTGAATTTCACGCTGTATATTGAAGCCTGGCTCGCACAAAACCAAATGATAACGACTTTGTTTTAGGTCACGGTTTAAAACCGTGACTTTAAACAATGGTGACCTAAGCAATATCCATGCAGTGAAAAAAGAAAAATCATCCCAAATATAACTTTTCCGGCTCTTGCACGTTTATAAACTGAATCTGTTAATAACTATTGAAAAGCAACCTATTTAAAGTGTAGGGATTCAATATTTTTAGTTTTGCAAAACAAAAGATGAAATGAGATATAACCATTTAAGATTCAGTGTTTTTATTTTACTGGTATTTTTATTCTCCGGAATACGTGCGCAAGAGACTGTGTTTTATGCTGAGCCGGGACAAACTTATCGTCAGGCGATGGATTTGTTTACACAAAAAGCATATGGCCCTTCCGGTAAACTTTTTGATGAGTATATCAGAGAAAATCAAAACCATGATGACGTATTTGTTGAAAATGCAGCCTATTATAAATTGGTATGTGCTGTTGAGATGAAAAATAGTGATGCCTTGTCACTGGCGGTAGAGTTTGCTAAAGAATATCCGGAAAGCGCTCACCTGGAATCGGTTTATTTTGAATCGGGAAGGCTCTATTTTGATAAAAGAAAGTATCGTCCTGCATTGGAGGCTTTTAAAAACGTAAAACCCAATAAGCTCTCTGCCGAACAGCGTGCTGAGTACTACTATAAATCCGGATTCTGTTTTTTGAAGATCAATAAGCCTGATAATGCGCTGGCCAATTTCAAACGGGTGTTAAATACCAATGGGCCTTATGCTGCTCCGTCTAACTACTATTATGCACACATTCAATACCTGAAACACAATTACGATGAAGCACTGGAAATTTTTAAAAAGATAGAAAACAACCGTCGATTTAAAAAATACATTCCTGATTATTTGATTCATATTTATTTCGAAAAGAAAGAGTATCAGAAGGTAGTCGATCAGGGTGAGAAATTCTATCGCAATGCATCTTCCAAATCGAAAGGTGAAATTGCCCGCCTGATTGCAAATTCCTACTATGAGTTGGAAAATTACGACAAAGCTTACGATTATTTTAAACTCTACGAGCGAAGTACCAAATCAATCAGCCCTGAGGAGAATTATAAAATCGGAATTGTTAAATATAAGAAAGCAGAGTTCAACGGAGCCATTGGTAACTTTCAGAGAGCAACTAAAGTAAAAAGTGAAATTGCGCAAAGTGCTTGGTATCATTTAGGATATTGCTACCTGAATACCGAACAGGATAAGTTTGCCAGAGATGCTTTTTTGAAAGCATGGCAAATGAAGAGTGAGCCTGAAGTTACCACTGATGCACTCTTTAGTTATGTTAAAACCACCATAAAAACCGGTGGAGATCCTTATAACGATGAGTTGAAAATTCTACAGTCGTTTATCGACGATAATCAATATTCTCCCAGAATAAATGAAGCTTACGATCTGTTGGTTCAGCTTTTCTTAACCTCAAAGAATTATCTTGCCGCTTTGGAGTCAATCGATAAATCGGAGAACGTTAATCGCCGGTTGCAAACGGTTTATCAAAATTTGGCCTATTCAAAAGGAGTTGAATTGTTTCGCCGCTCTGATTACAATGGTGCCAATCAGTTTTTCGATAAGGCGTTAAAGTATCCGGTGGATAAAAGTCTTTACGCCAAAACCCTGTTTTGGAAAGGAGATGCCAACTATCAGCTGCGTCGGTTCTCAACAGCCGATAAGTTTTATAGGCGGTTTTTAAAACAACGTTCGGCAGTAAGTTCCGGTTTGTATTCTACTGCTTTGTACAACCTGGGTTACACCGCTTTTAACCAGCGAAATTATTCAGCGGCCATCCAAAACTTTGATAAGTTTATTCGTTATGGCAGGAGTGATGAGAAACTGATTATGGATGCCAGGCTTCGCATGGCTGATAGTTACTACATTCAGAAAAATTTTCTGAAAGCAGCTTCGTTATACGATGTTGTGGTTCGAAACGGCGCTCAGGATGCTGATTATGCTTTATATCAAAAAGCCTCCTGCTATGGTGCGCAAGGTAACTTTGATAAAAAAATTGATGCCCTGAGCCAGTTTGTACACCAATTCCGCCATTCACCATCATATACTGACGTGTTGTACGAAATCGGTTCAACTTATCTGGTATTGCACAATCAGCGTCATGCCATTTCAAGTTTCGATAAACTGGTGAAGGAAAAGCCTAAAAGTGTATATGCCAAAAAAGCCCTTACAAAAATTGGTTTACTTTATTACAACAACAACCAGTACCGCGAAGCCATTAAAGTGCTTAAGCAGGTTGTAAGCAAATACCCGGCCTCATCCGAAGCCACCGAAGCGCTTAATACGTTAAAAAGCATCTATACCGAAACAGGTAAGGTGGATGAGTATTTTGCCTATGCTAAAGGTCTCGATTTCATCCAGGTGTCAACCTCCGAGCAGGATTCGCTGACTTTTGTGATGGGTGAGAATTATTATATCGGGAATAACTGTAACGGAGCCATCGACGCATTATCAAAATATGTAAGTAAATTCCCAAAAGGTGGTTTCGTGCTGAAATCATACTATTATCTTGCCGATTGTTTTGGAAAACAAAACGACAGACAGCGGGCATTAGCCTATTACGAAAAGATATTGGAGTTTCCTGATAATGAATATACGGTTAAAGCGCTACTGATGGCTGCACGTCTTGAGTTTGACAATAAAGATTTCAGTAAATCACTCGATTATTACGCACAACTTGAAGAGAGAGCTGAAACCAAATCCATTGTTTTGGAATCGTTGGACGGAATGATGAGAAGTGCTTTTTATACCGATAATAAACAGAAAGCTGCTGAAGCAGCAAAAAAGCTTCTTAAAACTGCCAAGGTTTCAGAAGATCAAATTGTGTTCGCACATTATGTGATTGCCAAAGATGCTTATGAGAGAAATAAGTTTGATGAGGCGAACAAGGAGTTTACCATCACCGATAAATTAACGTCGGGTGAGTGGGGAGCCGAAGCGAAGTATTATCAGGCATTGATAGCGTTCAACAACAAAGATGATAAAGAAGCTGAAGATCTTGTTTACCAGCTTGCTGATCAGTATTCTGATTACGAGTACTGGGTTGCAAAAGGCTTTATTCTGCTTTCAGATATTTACATGATGCGCGATAACAGCTTCCAGGCCGAGCAAACGCTGAACAGCGTAATTGAGAATTATCAAGGTGATGATGACCTAAAGCAGATTGCCCGCGAAAAACTGAACAGGATTGAGCGTTTAAAACCGGCTGATGATGAAGAAAAGGAGGTTGGCAATGAGTAAGAATAACACCAGAAAAAATAAAATGACCAGAGTAAGACAGAATCATAGTTTAAAGGCAATGCAGTTTGTTGCTGTTGTATTGTTTGCTTTCGTTTTACCTTTTACAGTTGTAGGACAGGATACCACCAGAAGTAAACACAACGAGCAGGTGGTAATTGTGGGTTCGGTTGACCCGTCGCTGAACCCGAGCTATAAAATCAACCTTTCGCCGGAGGTGCCTGAGTTGCCCGAGGTCAATAAAGATTTTGTTTTCGAACCCATCAACAAGTACTTTTATACTCCGGTAACTTTTAAACCCATTAAACCGGCATCCATCAGAGCGGGAAGGGCAGGAGATATATATAATAACCTGATGAAAGCAGGTTTTGGTTCGAGGTTGTCGCCTTATGCCGAGTTTTTTCATTCGCAGAGTCACAAAGGGAAATTCAGGTTTGACGCCCACCTGAAACATATTTCAACCTTTGGGAAAATGGACGGCTACTCACCGGCTCCGATTTCCTCTTCGATTGCCGAGTTTGGATTTGATAAGTTCTTTCGTTACCAAACCCTTTTGTTTGATGGAGGATATCGTTACAACACAAGCCGTTATTACTATTTGACGGATCAAAATCCCGGGGCAGATGCCGATATGGATGATTTGAAACAGGCTTACAACCTGGCCTTTTTTGATATCAGTTTTAAGAGCCATTATAAGAATAGTGATAAACTGCATCATTTCATCGGATTAAATACCTATTACTATTTTGATAAACATCACACTTCGGAATTATCGGCTGCAATGAAATTTGATTTTTATAAAGCTTTTGATGTTTCCAATATGCTCGAATATCAAAATCTGGGTATTAAGGGAGATGTAGAGTATTACGGAAACAAAGATTCACTGATAAGCACCACCGATATCTATGCCAATGCCACACCTTATTTCAAAGCCAGCTATGGCATATTCAGATTTAAAGCCGGGGTAAACCTGACATATTTGAAAGCAGATTCAACATCGAAGTTCCGGGTGTATCCCGATATTGAGGTTAGCATCAATCTTTTTCCCGAATATTTACAACTCTATGCAGGTGTTGACGGGGGTATGAAGAAAAACAGTTATCGCCTGCTTTCAGAGGAGAACCCGTTTATTTCTTCCATAATCCCTGATAGTTGGACCAACAACAAAATTGGCTTCTTTGGCGGGTTAAAAGGAAACATTGCCAAGCAGGTAGGGTTCGACCTGAAAGGTTCGTGGAGATTATTTGAAAACGATTATTTCTATTATAACGAGTTTCCTCGTTTGAACCTGCCCATCCTCCCTGATTATAAAAATGAGTTTTTGATTCTTAACGATACAGGCAGCGTTTTTACCATTTCGGCTCAAATCAGTTATTCTGTATCCGGAAATCTGAACCTGTTTGCTTCTTATGAATACAACAGCTATTCGCTTGAAACATATGATAAGCCTTTTGGCCGGATGCTTTCGCAGTTAAAAGCAGGAGGTTCATATCTCATTAAAGATAAGTTTAAACCATGGGTAGAAGTAATTTATGTTGGCAAACGCTGGGCTGCCTTGGGGTCAACATCTTCCCCGGTTCAGTTAGATTCGTTTATCGATTTAAACCTTGGATTGGATTACTATCACAACGATCACTTCTCAGGCTTTTTAAAGGTAACCAATGTACTTAATCATCAGTATGATTACTATTATCTTCATCCCACCTATGGAATTGAATTCATGTTGGGTGTAGGGTATAAGTTTTAATACTCAATACCCTGTTTTACGACTCGTACGATTCTGTCAGGAACAAGAGGTTATACAGCTTTTTCCGGCAACAGGATTTTATCAGGTAATGCCGCTAAAAATCTACAATTTATTGTTAATAACTTAGGTCATTCAGGTATGCTGATACGTAAATTGAAAGAGTGATTTTTGTATCTTTGCATGTTAAAGATTTTAAAGACAAAAAGGAAGATTTTATTATGAGTTCGGAAGAGATAAAACAGAATATTAATCAAGAATATACAGCGGATAATATTCAGGTTCTTGAAGGCCTTGAAGCTGTCCGTAAACGTCCTGCCATGTACATTGGCGATGTTAATGTAAGAGGACTTCACCACCTGGTTTACGAAGTAGTTGACAACTCGATTGACGAGGCGCTTGCCGGCCATTGCGATACCATTGGTGTAATTATCCACGAAGATAACTCGGTTTCGGTTGATGATAACGGACGAGGAATTCCGGTTGATATTCACGAGAAGGAGGGGCGCTCTGCTTTGGAAGTAGTAATGACAGTACTTCACGCAGGGGGTAAATTCGACAAAGGTTCTTATAAAGTATCGGGCGGACTTCACGGAGTGGGGGTAAGTTGTGTGAATGCTTTGGCAGATCACCTTACCGTTAAGGTATTCCGCGAGGGTAAAACCTATATGCAGGAGTATGAACAGGGAAAACCATTATACCCGGTTAAAGAGGTTGGCCCCACTGATAAAACAGGAACCTGTGTTCATTTTCATCCCGACAATGGTATTTTCCTGACAACAATATATGATTACGATACACTGGCCACACGATTAAGAGAATTGTCGTTCCTGAATAAAGGTATTAAGTTAACACTTACTGATGAGCGCAGTAAAGATGAAGAGGGAAACTTTAAATCGGATGTTTTTCTTTCGGAAAGAGGATTGGTTGACTTTATTGATTACCTCGATGTAAATCGCGAGAAGCTTATTCCGGAAGCCATCAGCATGGAGGGCGAAAAAAACGGAATCCCCATTGAGATTGCTATGCAATACAATACTTCCTTCTCTGAGAACCTTCATTCTTATGTTAACAATATTAATACGCACGAGGGAGGAACCCACCTTTCCGGTTTTAGAAGAGGTTTAACCAGAACCTTAAAAAGCTATGCCGACAAGTCGGGGATGCTGGCCAAACTTAAGTTTGATATTAGTGGTGATGACTTCCGTGAAGGCTTGACAGCCATTATTTCGGCTAAAGTTGCTGAACCTCAGTTTGAGGGGCAAACAAAAACCAAACTTGGTAACTCGGAGGTAATGGGTGCTGTTGACCAGATGATTAGTGAAGCACTCAATAATTATCTTGAAGAAAATCCTAAAGAAGCCAAGATTATTGTTCAGAAAGTTATTTTAGCTGCTACAGCCCGTCACGCTGCCCGTAAAGCACGCGAACTGGTTCAGCGGAAGAATGTGTTAACAGGTTCCGGGCTTCCCGGAAAACTATCCGATTGCTCTAATAGAGATCCTGAGGTTTCGGAGATATATCTAGTGGAGGGCGACTCGGCCGGTGGAACAGCCAAACAAGGTCGCGACCGTAGCTTTCAGGCTATTCTCCCGTTGAGAGGTAAAATCCTTAATGTTGAAAAGGCACTTCCTCACAGAGCTTTTGAAAGTGAAGAGATCAGAAACATCTACACTGCACTTGGTGTTACCATCGGAACTGAAGAGGATTCTAAAGCGTTGAACCTTGAGAAACTTCGTTATCACAAGATCATCATCATGACGGATGCTGATGTGGATGGAAGCCACATTGCTACTTTGATTTTGACTTTCTTTTTCAGATACATGCGCGACCTGATTGAGTTGGGTTATGTTTATATTGCTACCCCGCCATTGTACCTGATTAAAAAAGGAAAGACCCAGAAATATTGCTGGTCAGAGGAAGAAAGGCAGCGGCTGGCTAAGGAGCTTTCACCCGATGGGTCGGAAAAAGGATTGCACATTCAACGATATAAAGGTCTTGGTGAAATGAATGCCGAGCAGCTTTGGACAACCACCATGGACCCTGAGAAACGCACCTTGCGTCAGGTTACCATTGAGAATGGTACTGAAGCGGATCATGTGTTTTCCATGCTCATGGGAGGTGATGTAGCACCCCGCCGTGAGTTTATCGAGGCCAACGCACATTATGCCAATATCGATGCATAATTAAAGAGACTTTTTAAATCGTTTTTCGGTATTCAGTGTTCTTTTACTGAATATCGAATATCAATTAACGAGCGTTTTTTTTTTTTTGATTTGGCTCTGAGATGACAGTTTTGAGGTTGAAATTCGGGAGTTTATTGGCTATTTGATGCTTGTAATTTGGATTTTAAACTTGCTTTATGCTTAACAGAAGAAAATTTATTGGTACAGCTGCTGCAGCCGGAGCAATTGGGATGCTGCCAAAGTCATTACGTTCGATGAACGTTAGTGGTGTTAAAAAAGAACTTCCTGTAATTATATCAACCTGGAATCATGGCTTGCCATCCAACGAGGCTGCCATGAAAGTATTAGATAACGGTGGTAGTATCGTGGATGCTGTTGAGCAGGGCGTATGGGTTCCCGAGGCTGATCCCAATAACAGAAGTGTTGGTTTGGGTGGTATGCCTGACCGCGACGGATATGTGACTTTGGATGCATCCATCATGGGACCCGATGGAAATGCAGGCTCTGTGGCATTTCTGCAGCATATTGTACATCCTGTATCGGTAGCCAGAAAGATTATGGAAGATACACCGCATGAGTTACTGGTTGGAGAAGGGGCATTGCAGTTTGCCCTTGAGCAGGGATTTAAAAAGGAAAATTTGCTGACCCCCGGAGCTGAAAAAGCATGGAAAGAGTGGCTTAAGAAAGCAAATTACAATCCTGTTATTAATTGGGAAAACGAACCCAATAAATATCACGACACCATCGGTCTTTTGGCGGTTGATAAAAATGGTGAGGTAGCCGGTGCCTGTACCACCAGCGGGATGGGTTTTAAAATGCATGGCCGGGTGGGTGACTCTCCCATTATCGGAGCAGGATTGTTTGTGGATAATGAAGTGGGTGCTGCTACTGCTACCGGGATGGGTGAGTTGGTACTGAAAACACTGGGCTCGTTTCTGGTGGTTGAGTTCATGCGGAATGGTATGTCGCCACAGCAGGCCTGCGAAGCAGCAGTGATGCGCATCGTTCATAAACTTCCCGAGAACAAAAAGTTTCAGGTAGGATACATAGCTGTCAATAAAAATGGCGAGACCGGCGGCTATAGCCTGCAACCCGGGTTTAATTATGCATTGTATCAGGGTGGTAAAAATGAATTGCTGGATGCCAAATCCTATTATTGATCTTTTTGTAGCTTAGGTATTAGAATATTTCTTGATTGAGCTTTGTGTAATAATTATTGACAAGTTTGCATCATCAAGAAGCCACAAAGTTTCGCAGAGAAAGCATGTTTTTAACGATGAATATTTTAGCATTGATTAGTTATTTATTTTATGAAGAATCGTTGTGAGTAGGTAAATTTAAAAAATGAGCTTTATATAAAGTATCATGATGAAGAATGGGGAGTGCCTACCCATGATGACAATAAACTTTTCGAGATGTTGATTCTGGAAGGCGCGCAAGCAGGGCTTTCGTGGGAGATCGTTTTGAAAAAAAGAGAAAATTACAGGAAAGCTTTTGACAATTTTGATTCTGTTAAGGTTTCAAATTATTCTGAAAGTAAAATATTAACACTATTGGAAAACGAAGGAATTATCCGTAACCGTTTAAAGATAAGGTCTGCCGTAAGGAATGCAAAAGTGTTCCTGTCGATTCAAAAGGAGTTTGGCAGCTTTGATGGTTTTATCTGGGGTTATGTTAACGGAACACCAATACAAAACAATTTCAAATCGCTATCGGACATTCCTGCTAAAACAGAGCTATCCGACAGGATATCCAAGGATTTAAAAAAGCGAGGGATGAATTTTGTTGGTTCAACCATTATTTATGCTTACCTTCAGTCTATAGGAATGGTGAACGATCATATTGAAAGCTGCTTTAGACATAAGGAGTTATTTAAAAGCAATAATTAAAATCTATAAACCATTTCCAGTTTAAAATCACTGATTTGTGATTGAGTCTTTTTGAAATCAGTTGTAAACCCAAGCATCATACCACCGCCACCCGATCCGCAAAGCTTTAATGAATAATCGTTATTATAAAGTCCCCCTTTCCAGATTGGTTTGATTTTCTCTGGAACCATTGGGGCGAAATTGTTTAAAGTAAATGCTGAAAGCTGTTTCATCCCCTGGCTAAGTGTTGCAATATCAGCATCCAGAAAAGCCCGGATGCACATATCGTTAAGTGGTATTAATTCATTGGTAATTTTATTGAGGTACTGTTTTTTTGAGTTCTGCTTAATGAAGTAATTGACCAAAGGCTGTGTTTCGCCTGAAATGTTAGTGTCAAGTAAAAATAAAACAGTGTCGCTTTCTTTCTTCGATTCAGGAATATCAACTGTGGCAACGTTATTAGTATCGGTAACCAGAATCGGCTTCTGAAGAAAACAGATTAATGGATCGAGTCCTGAACTTTTACCATGGAAAAATGATTCCATTTTTGAAAAGCTGCTTTTTAAAGCGGAAATCTCATTATCTGAGAACTGTTCGGTTCTTCTTTTAATGTCCAATCCGTATTCATTGTAAATGGCTGCCACCAAAGCACCTGAGCTTCCCAAACCGTAACCCTGAGGAATGTTGCTGTTGAAAAACAGCCCTGAGTCCAGATCGTTAAAAAGCTTTCCGAAGTCAAACTGAACATCCAACAGGTTGTTATCCTGCATGGTTTTTAGGGCAAGAGCATATTTTTTAAGTTCGTGGTTCGACTGGATTTGTTCGCCTTGCAGCGTATCTGCCTCTGCAAATTTTAACCCGCCTTGAAATTTATCAGAAGGCATGCTAAGTGCTTTGGAACCAACCATCAGGCTGTATTCTCCAAACAAAAGAATCTTTGAGTTAAAATATGGAAAACTTACCCGGTTCATACAATAAGTTTTACGGGGCCGTTACCTACTTTATCCTCAATAATCATCGACTGATGGGTAAACTGTTTTAACTCGGCCTGAATAAAAGAGCTTACTTCTGAACGAACTTTCGCCGGGTATAAAAGATGAATATTAGGTCCGGCATCCAGCGTAAACGCGATTGGAATTCCGGTACTTTTTCTATAGTCAAAAACCCTTTCGATAATTTGAAGCGTGTTGGGTTTCATAAGCAGGTAATACGGGTTGGAGGTCATCATCATGGCGTGCAGTGTTAATGCTTCCGATTCTGTAATGTTGATGAACTTTTCCATGTTGCCTGTTTTTAAAGCAACCAGTAATTCTTTAATATTGGATTGAGCCTGTTTGAACCTTGTTTCAGCGTAAGGGTTGTTGTTCATTAAGCCATGTCCAATCCTGCTGGAAACCTTTTTTTGTCCCGCATCAACAATTAGTATTGAATCGTGAAAGGTTAAAAAATCAGGATGGATATTTTTATTTTGAGCGGTTCCCCACAGGTTTGATGTTTCCTTATTACCTTCAATTGTTCCCCAACTTACCATACCGCTATACAACGACCGGGCTGCACTGCCCGAACCCAGACGAGCCAGAAAGGATGCTTTTTGGAAAAAGGAATCTTCGGTATCAAATGTGTTAAAATTTTCTTTCTCAATGGAACACAGGCATAAGGCAAGCGCACTCATTCCTGAGGCAGATGAAGCAATGCCGGCTGAATGAGGAAAGGTGTTCTTTGAGTGAATGGTGAAATCAAGCTGTTTAATAAATGGAAAAACGGGTTCAATACTGTTGAAATAGTTACTGATTTTATCACCGAATTGATCATTGATTTTCCCATCGAGAGAAAACTGAACTTTACTTTTATCAGAAGTGGGTTTGTATTCCACAACTGTTTCTGTGTACGACTCTTTAAGGGTGAAGCTGATGGAAGGATTGCAGGGTATCTGAACTTCTTTCTTCCCCCAGTATTTAACCAGTGCAATATTGGAAGGGCTTTGCCAGGCAACTTTACCTTCCGGTATTTTACCGTTGAATGTTAACGCAGAGTTGTTGTATGTTGTTATTGACACGGGTTTTGTATTATAGAAATGCAAAGATAGGAAAACGAGGGTAATGTAAAGCGACATTTTGTTGCTGTATTGAATCTCATATTTTTCAGATATATCTCCTGTACATCTCAACCTGAAAACAAAAAACCCCGAACTTTTTCAAGCACGGGGTTTGAGTCATTATTCTAAAAAGAGTTATCCGTTCATAGAAGCCAGAAACTCTTCGTTTGTTGCAGTAAATTTCATCCTGTCTTTAAGAAACTGCATTGCTTCAACAGGGTTCATGTCTGAAAGATGATTTCTCAAAATCCAGATGCGCTGCAAAGTATCTTTGTCAAGCAACAGGTCGTCGCGGCGTGTGCTGGAGCTTACAATATCAATAGCAGGATAGATACGCTTGTTGGAAAGCTTTCTGTCGAGTTGAAGTTCCATGTTACCGGTTCCTTTAAACTCTTCAAAAATTACCTCGTCCATTTTTGAACCAGTATCGGTAAGGGCTGTAGCAAGAATGGTCAATGATCCACCATCTTCAATCTGGCGGGCAGCACCAAAGAAACGTTTTGGTTTTTGAAGCGCATTGGCTTCAACACCACCCGAGAGTACTTTGCCCGATGCCGGTGAAACTGTGTTGTATGCTCTGGCCAGACGAGTAATTGAATCCAAAAGGATAACTACATCATGACCGCTTTCAACAAGGCGTTTTGCTTTTTCAAGAACAAGGTTGGCAATTTTAACATGCTTTTCAGCAGGTTCATCAAAAGTAGATGCAATCACTTCAGCATTTACGCTTCTTGCCATATCGGTAACCTCTTCAGGTCGTTCGTCGATAAGCAGGATGATAAGATATACATCAGGATGGTTGGCTGCAATCGCATTGGCTACCTCTTTTAACAGAACCGTTTTACCGGTTTTTGGTTGCGATACGATTAAACCACGCTGTCCTTTACCGATAGGAGCAAACATGTCCATAATCCTCGTGGAAGTAGTTTCCTGTTTGTGACCTGTCAGGTTAAATTTTTCCTGAGGAAACAACGGGGTCAAAAAGTCGAAAGGAACGCGGTCGCGAACCTCTTCGGGCGATTTGCCGTTTATTTTGTCAACTTTAATCAGTGGGAAATACTTCTCGCCTTCTTTGGGTGGGCGAATCTCTCCACGAATAGTATCACCTGTTTTTAACCCAAACAACTTAATTTGCGATTGCGATACATAAACATCATCAGGTGAGTTAAGGTAATTGTAGTCAGAAGACCTTAAAAATCCATAGCGATCCGGCATGATTTCCAAAACTCCTTCAGCAGCAATCATGGCATCAAAATCGGCATTGCTGTCCTGTGGAGGACGTGGTTGCCTGTTTTGCTGATGTTGCTGTCTTTGTTGCTGATCTTTAAGGTATCTGTCGTCGCGCCTTTGTTGCGTGTATGGTTGTTTTTGTTCTTTGTTGGACGGTGATTCCTGACTGATTACGGGTTTTGATTCTTTTTTTACAGGATGCTCTGAAGCTTTCTCCCTGGTTGGTTTGTTAACCACGGGAGTAGCCACATCATCTGATTGATTTTTTCTTGGCCTTCCTCTTCGTTTGGCTACAGATTTTTCTTCCTGAGTGTTTTCAATAACTTTCTCCGGATGTGTTTTATGCTGCGCAGGTTTTTCCTCTGCTACCGACAACTTTTCGTCTGCTAACGGTGTAAGTTTCTCTTCCTGTTTAATGCTTGAAACCGTTTCGGATGAAGAAGATGCTACAGGGTTGCTTTTTCTTGGGCGGCCTCTGCGTTTTTGTGTTTTCTCCTCTTCGCTTTTCAAAGTGTTTTTGTTAGCGTCGTTGTTAGTTGGCTGCTTTTTGTTCTCGTTGGCAACAGGTTTGTTGCTTTTAGTAGGTTGGTTTTTTTTCGGACGTCCACGACGTTTAACAGTAGTTGCTTTTTCTTTGTCAAGCATCTCTGATGTAGGGTTTGCTGCCTGAAAATCAAGAATCTTATAGATAATTTCTTCTTTCTCAAGCTTGTCCGCTTTTGGAATTCCCAGTTGATTAGCGATTGTTTTTAATTCGCTCGCCAATTTGGTTTCCAATTCAGATTTAATATACATATGTGAATTTATTTAGATATAAAATAGCTGATTTTTTCGAATGAAAATCAACATTATAAAAGTAAATTAATGTTTGGGATTTTTTGCGTATGCCATTAGTTGGCTGAAATTGCGTTGCAAATATAAGAGTTATTTTGAAACCTCATATTTATTTGGGCTTTTATTTTATTTTTGCCACTCAATTAAATTTAGAAATTATGATTCAACGTAAACAATCCATTTTTTTATTTCTGGCAGCTATTGCCATGATTATTGATTTTGTATTTCCTATTGCCAGGTTTATTGGTACAGGTGATTATCAGTTGGAGTTTTACATATATAATATTGTTAGTCTGGTACCGGATGTTAAGCCTCCTTTTGATGTGATGTTTGTGGCTCCGCTTACCGCTTTAACAGGCCTGGTAATATTGGGTTCGCTAATCACTATCTTTTTATATAAGCGTAGAATGATGCAGGCTAAGTTGGTTAGAGGTATTGTGATTTTTACATTGGGTGATGTGGCGTTAATCTTTTTCTACAATATTCCTGCTTTAGAGGAACTGTCGGGTATTAGAGCCGATTACTGTTATGCCGGTATTGCTATGCCACTGGTGGCCATGGTGCTGCTTATTTTAGCCATTAACGGAATCATCAAAGATGAAAAGCTGGTTCGCTCTGCCGACAGATTGCGGTAACAGAGTTAAACTTTTACTACATCAGGAACCAGTCCTGTAATATTGCCTCCATGACGGATTACATCACGCACGATGGAGGAGGAGATGGGGGTAAACTCGGCTTCGGTGAGAATAAAGATGGTGTCGATTTGTGGTGCTAGGGTACGGTTTACCTGCCCAATCCCGCGTTCAAATTCAAAATCGGCAGCAGTTCGAAGACCTCTTAAAATAAACCTTGCCTGTTTTTTAATACAGAAATCAACGGTTAACCCTTCAAACAATTCAACTTTTACTTTGGGCTCACCGGCAAAAACCTCTTCAATCCATTGTTTACGTTGAAGCAGACTAAACATTCCGAGTTTTTCGGAATTGATTCCAATGGCAATGATTAACTCGTCGAAAAGAGGCAGCGCACGTTTAACTACCGAAACGTGTCCTAAGGTTATGGGGTCAAACGAACCCGGAAATACAGCTCTGTTCATTACATTATGGTTTGATGGTTACATTTACTCTTGAATAGTGGAGCCTTCTATTGTCAAAAATAGACAAATTAAGCGCATCATAAGAAAAATATATTTCACAAAACAATTTATTTCAAAATAAGAGAAGCAAATATTTATCTTTGCCTAAAATTTTAAAGCCGTGAGTAAACTTAAGAACTTTGTTGAGGAATTGCGTTGGAGGGGAATGATTCATGATGTAACCCCGGGAACTGAAGAGCAATTGATAAATGATATGACCAGTGGTTATGTGGGAATCGACCCAACTGCCGATTCGTTGCATATTGGCCATTTGGTAGGAGTAATGATGCTGAGGCATCTTCAGCTGGCAGGGCATCGCCCGATTGCATTGCTTGGTGGTGCCACAGGCATGATTGGTGATCCTTCGGGGAAATCAGCCGAACGTAATTTGCTTAATGAAGAAACCTTGCGTGCTAACGAAGAAGCACTTAAAAAGCAGCTGGCAAAGTTTCTGGATTTTGAAAGTGAAGCGGAAAACAAAGCCATTTTGGTTAACAATTACGACTGGATGAAGGATTTCAGCTTTCTGGATTTTATTCGCGATATTGGTAAACACATTACTGTAAATTACATGATGTCGAAGGAGTCGGTTAAAAAGCGGATTGGCTCCGAAAGTAAAACAGGTATGTCGTTTACCGAGTTTTCCTATCAACTTGTTCAGGGTTACGATTTTTTGCATTTGTATAAACATGAGGATTGCAAGCTTCAAATGGGTGGTGCCGATCAGTGGGGTAACATTACTACCGGAACTGAGCTTATCAGAAGGAAGCTGGGACATGAGAACAATGCTTTTGCACTTACCTGTCCGCTGATTACCAAAGCAGATGGCGGTAAATTCGGGAAAACGGAAAGTGGCAATATCTGGCTCGATTCTGAAAAGACATCTCCTTACGAGTTTTATCAGTTTTGGCTTAACGTATCGGATGAGGATGCTGAAAAGTATATAAAAATATTCACCCTGTTAAGTAAAGAGGAGATAGAAACCCTTGTTGCTGAACACAGGGAGGCGCCGCACATGCGTTTGCTTCAAAAGAGCCTTGCCAAAGAGATTACCATTACGGTTCACTCTGAAGAGGCATATGATTCGGCAGTTGAAGCTTCGCAGATTTTGTTTGGTAAAGGTACCACCGAAAGTTTGAAAAAACTGGATGAGAAGACTTTCCTTGATGTTTTTAAAGGGGTTCCTCAGTCGGAAATAAACAGGGCAGAGCTTACTGATATAGGGTTGCTCGATTTTCTGTCGGCAAAGGCAGGTGCGTTCAAATCTAATGGTGAAGCACGCCGTATGTTGAAAGATAATGCAGTGTCAATTAACAAACAGAAAATCAAAGAAGATTATCAGATAACTGAAGATGATTTACTGAACGGTAAATTTATTTTGGTTCAAAAAGGGAAGAAAAACTACTTTATTGTTAAGGTGGTATAAGGTTAACAGATTGAAGTTGTTTAAAGTTAACTTGTTGGTTATAACAGTAAAATATTTAAAATGACTGTTCAAAGAATAATTCGTAGTTAAATTATCAGCCTAAGCAGGGGTTGTCACACTGAGCGTTGTCACGCTGAGCGTAGTCGAAGCGTGATACATTCTTCGACTACGCTCAGAATGACACGTTTCTTACTTTTTGAACTCTCTTCTACAGTAAAATATTTATATTTTCAAGATGGTAACTTTAAACAACTTCATTAATTAAAAAATCTTATTTAACCAGTTAATCATATCCGAAATAACTTTCTCTTTAATGGGTTCGTTGATGATTTCGTGTCGTGCCCCGTTATAGAGTTTTACTGTAACATTTTTAACGCCTGCATTCCTGTATTTATCAGCAATAAGGTTGATATCTTTTCCTTTGTTGGAAAGCGGGTCATCCATTCCTGAGGCAAGGTAAATGTTTAGATTGTCTGGTGTGTTTTTAAAAATTTCATTTTCACGAATCATCAACATTGCTTCCGACATTTGTGCACCGAACTCAATGGTAATGGTGTTGCCGTTCAAGGGGTCGGCCATGTATTTTTCAACTTCTTTTTCATCGCTGTTGATAAAATCCAGCGTTCCTTTTCTGTTTTTTACCTTGGCATTGATTTGTCCCCACAGAAAGTCGTTGAACTTTTGATTGGGTTTATTTTTATCGGTAAACAACGACCAAAGTTTTATTAATAACAGGCCACCTTTAAGTTCTAGTGTGTTTCCCCAGCTTGAACCGGAAATAATAGCAGCTTTGAATTCATCTCCTCTAAGTGAAATAAATTTACGTGTCATAAACGATCCCAGACTATGTCCGAAAATAGCGCGGGGTAGGGTAGGGTACTTGTCAATGATATGATCAAGAATTTCATCCATATCTTTAATGGCTCTCAAAAAACCATCCTTGTGGCCAAAATGAGAAAAGACACCGCTTTCTTTTGCTGTCAATCCATGGCCGCGGTGATCAGGAGCAATTACGATAAACCCCTGCTCAGTCAGTTTCCGGGCAAAATGATCGTAACGCCAGGCATGCTCTACCGAGCCGTGAATCAGAAACATGAGCTTATCAGGGTTTGCCGGTATCCAATTGTGCAAGTGAATGTTTAAGCCGTCGCTTACTTTTAGTACAGATGTTTTGTATTCCATGGTAATATTTTTCAGATAAAGATAATTAATTTTCGCAAGTAACCGTGTTAAAGAATATTTCGTGCTTTATCCGCTAACCAGCCTGCTCCCCGTAGGTTACGCAAATTTGTATTGATGGTTTTAATCATACTTGTTTTTTTAATTGTGGTTAAAAAGAAAAAAGAGCAGAATGATTAATTACGGTTTCATGGACAAAATGGTTTTTTAAGAACTATGTAGCCCTTATTGTTTAAAACTTTGAAGCAAACCAAAGGTATTGAATTATTGAATAAGATGTTTGCTTTGGTAAGAAATGGAATAACCTTGCTTTCAATTACTTTTCGATATCTGAAACTTTTATTGTCCAGACATAGCTGGATGGCGGGTTATTCCTGATTTTCTTCGGGATATAAACTTTAAAACCTTTTTCGAAAGGTTCCCATTTAAGCACTTTGTTGAAACCTAACAGGGTAACTTTTCCATTTTTAACGGGTTGGTGCGATTTTATGATTATTTCCTCCGGCATGGTGGTTTCATCCTCTTTACACATATAAAAGAAATAGGCATTGCCATTGGCTTGCCGGGTCATGCAAATATTGTCTTCTTTATAAGGTTTTAAAACTTTGCTGTTGTATATTCCTTCACCATTAATATTTATCCAGTCTTTAAATTCAGATAGCAGGTTGTAGGCTCCCTGTTGCCATTCTCCTTCTGGTGTTGGTGCAATGTTTAGCAGTAAATTTCCTCCTTTTGCAACCACATCAACCAACATCTGAATGCCTTGCCGGCCTGACATATATTTTGCATTTTTGGTGTGTGCCCAGCCGCCTCCTGAGATTATGCATGACTCCCAGGGGTAAGGTAGTTCTTTATCCGGAACCCGGTTTTCGGGAGTAAGGTAGTTTTGGTTTTTACCATAAACAGCCCGGTCAACTACAATAAGTCCGGGTTGCTTTTGACGGGCTTTTGTTACGAGTTCATCCATCTTGATATCCTGATTCACCATCCGGTGT
>Ga0256913_10000650_pt1 | contig 18202 bp, 14 predicted proteins | sample Axial_MatmetaG_FD_185970 | JGI IMG/M metagenome (GOLD analysis project Ga0256913, IMG submission 185970) | Deep-sea worm associated microbial mat communities from Axial Seamount, Juan de Fuca Ridge, Pacific Ocean - Axial_Mat | ecosystem: Environmental > Aquatic > Marine > Oceanic > Microbial... | reverse complement strand
CACAATTTTTAAATGATGCCTCTAACTTCAAACTGAATGTTTCAGTTTCACAAATGCCATCCATTAACCTGGAAAGCAGGGTTCAGTACCTAATTAAATACCCATATGGCTGTGTTGAACAAACTGTTTCGTCAGTATTTCCGCAACTGTTTCTTTCAAAATTAATGACGTTAAGCAAAGATCAGACGGATCAGGCTGAAACCAACATCAATACAGCTATTAACCGCCTCAATGAGTTTTTTCAGCTTTCATCAGGCGGATTTAGTTACTGGCCCGGATCAAGCTATGAATCGGACTGGGGAACAAGCTATGCAGGACATTTTCTGGTTCTTGCCAAAGAAGCAGGATATTATGTCCCTTCAAGCCTCCTGAATAAATGGACAGGCTACCAGCTCAAAAAGGCCAACCAATGGAGAAGCAATAACAACAAATATTACAACTACGACCTGCATCAGGCTTACCGGTTATACACGTTAGCACTTGCGGGTAAACCGGCTTACAGTGCCATGAACCGCATGCGTGAAACTAAAAAACTTAGTGCACAAGCCACATTACGCCTTGCGGCTGCATACGCCATCATTAACGAAAAAACCACTGCTGAGAAACTTCTAAGACAGGTGAACCGGCAAACCAATAACGATGATCGTTATTGGTACTACTCCTATGGTTCAAAAACCAGAAATGATGCGCTGGCAATGGAAACATACCTGCTAATGGGAAATAAGACCAAGGCATTTGAGATTTTAAAAAGTATTGCAGCCAAACTTGGCAGTAGCGAATGGTTGAGCACACAAACAACAGCCGTCTCGTTGTATGCTGTTTCACTGTTTACTGAAAACAGCAATAAGGAAAACTATAAGTTCAGTTATAAATTTGATGGAAATATTGAAAAGGTTGAGTCTGACAAACCAGTTTATATGTTTGACTTGCCTTCTGTTAAGGAAAAACCTTTGAAAGTTACCAATCAATCGAACCAAATGCTGTTTTTAAATATTGAAACATCAGCCATACCTGCACCGGGACAAAAGGTTTACCAAAATCAGGGATTGAAATTAAAGGTTACCTATCACGATATGAACGGCGCAATAATTGATGAAACATCACTACCACAGGGTAAGGACTTTTATGTAAAAATTGTGGTAAAAAAAGATGGATCAGGCCAATACGAGAACCTGGCACTAAGTGCCATTTTCCCTTCCGGATGGGAAATTCTAAACTCCCGAATGGTTGATATTGGTGAAGGTCATCAATCATCTTCAACTGACTTTACCGACATTAGAGATGACAGGGTAAATCTGTTTTTTAACCTTAACCACACCACTGTCAAAACATTCTTCATCCAGCTGAATGCAGCTTACCCCGGAAAATATTTCCAGTCGCCGATCTCATGTAAAGCCATGTACGACAACAGCATCAATGCATCTGTGGGAGGAGGAATGATTGAAGTTACAGAATCGGAATAGATTAATGTTTGAGCTTCCGGTTATATGACTCATGAAACTTGGTTTTGTAATTAAAGTCACAATCAAGAATCTTCAATCCTCGTCTGTCTCTCTTCGACTACGCTCAGAGTGACAAGACTCCGCTCAGGATGACAGAGCTACCCTCAGCGTGACAACTTCATGAAGTTTAATTGGGTTTCACTGCTTTTTGCAAATAATTCGATGATAAGCTCAATCCCGACAATCAACATCAATTCAGCATTGCCTGAACATAAGGTGTTACTCCCGAGAAGAAAAACTCAACAGCAATCACCATTACGATAAGCCCCATGAGTTTTGTAAGAATTTTAGTACCCTGCTCACCAATAAACTTCAAAATACCGGAAGCACCCAATAATGAAACAACAATAACCAGCGCTACTAAAAGGATAGCAATTACCACCATCAGTTTCGAGGCATAATCAGGAGCATCGCCCATTAGCACAATGGCATTGGTAATAGCACCGGGACCTGCAATCATGGGAATACCCAAAGGAGTAATTGAAATATCATTAACATAATCCTCTACCTCTTCTTCTTTAATCTTCATTCTTGAAAGTCGTGCATTCAGCATATCATACCCGACAATAAAAAAGATAACCCCGCCTACCACTTTAAGCCCTGCTACCGAAATACCAAAGAAATCAAAAAGATATCTTCCCGCAAAAGCAAAAAGAATGAGTGTTACTGTTGCTGTAAGAGTTGCTTTAATGGCAGTACGAGTACGTTCCTTTTTTGTCAAAGAAGAAGTCATTGTTAAATACACCGGCATAATTCCAAGTGGATTCATCAGCGTAAAAAACGAAGTAAAATAGAGTAATATGATTGTTAGTTGATCCATAGACAATTAATAAATAACAAAATATGATGAAGCTGCCCCAAAAGTCTCTAATAATAACCCTGTCAGATTGAGCGGAGTCGAAATCGACTTATTACCAATATAATACATTCTTCGACTGATTTACGTCACGGTTTTAAACCGTGACGTAAATGCTGTTTAAGTCTGGTTACTTTTTTTTTTACAATTCACTTATTTTCTGTTCTACCACTTCCATAATGGCATCACGACATTGACGTGTTTGAGCCAGCACTTTATCTGCTTTGCTAATCAACGAAGATGTAAAGGCTTTATCTTCAATACCGGCAGCATTAATTTTAACATTCAGATAAGCACCCTCAACAGCAGTAAGTGCACACAAAGCACCAACGCCTGCATCAGAAACCGAGTTAGGGTTACCATTTTCAGCCATTGCCCGCATCACGTTGATTGATTCATAAGAGGTTTGCATCACTTTAAAAGGAACCTCCATCGCATATTTTGAAGCATCTTCTATTGCTTTCTTGCGGGCGGCTTTTTCTTCATCAGTTTTCTTTGGCAAACCAAAAGCATCCATAATTTTATTGAACGCATTGGTATCTTCATCTACTAAACGTAACAATTCATCCTTAAACTGCTGACCTCTTTCGGCCACCTCGCTAAACTCTTCCCAACGATCATCCCAGCCACGTTTGTGTGCAGAAAGATTGGCAACCATAGTTCCCAGCGAAACACCCAAAGCACCAACATAAGCAGCTATTGAACCTCCTCCCGGAGCAGGTGATTCCGATGCAGTTTCGTTGGCAAAACCTTCCACGGTGTAATCAATAAGCTTCTGCTTGTTTGAATCTTCCAACAGAAATTCAATAATTCTCTCTTTTGGGTTGAATGGTTTCAGATCATCTAGTCCCATTGATTTAATGGCAATTTTCAGTAGTTCATCCCTGTCAACTCCTACCGAACGTTTTTGTTTACGCAGGAAATAACGACCGGCTTCCAGCATCGCTTCAAGTGGAATCAAACCCACCAATTCTGAACCTGTAACTCTTATACCTCTGGTTTCAGCCCTTTTGCATACCTCATCAAAAGCAACATGAACAGGAGTGATGCTAATATTGGTAAGATTCATTGAAATCTGGGCAACTCCATACTCTTCGATAAACCAGCCAATGGCTTTGGTAGCTTTTAACGAACCGGGAATGTTAACAGGTTTCCCGTTTTCATCTTTAACAATTTTTCCGGTAATGGGGTTTCCTTCACGTTTGACTCTTCCACGTTCACGAACATCAAAAGCAATGGCATTAGCACGACGTGTTGAGGTAGTATTCAGGTTCACATTAAACGCAACGAGAAAATCGCGGGCACCAACTGCAGTCGCTCCTGTTTGAGCTACTCTATCGTTAAACTCAGCCGGGCCAAAATCAGGTTTCCAATGAGAATCACTCAACTTCTCCTTTAATCCTTCGTATTCACCCTTACGGTTGTTAGCAAGGTTCTGACGCTCCTCAGTAAAAGCAGCGTTCTCGTAACAATAGATTGGAATCTGAAGTTCTTCACCTAACCGTTTTGCCAGCTTACGGGCATACTCAACAGTTTCTTCCATGGTGATACCTGCCACCGGAACCAACGGACATACATCAGTAGCTCCAAAACGAGGGTGTTCTCCTTTATGATGACGCATATCAATGATTTCACCGGCTTTCTTTACAGCCTGAAAAGCAGCCTCAATCACCTCATCCGGTGTTCCTACCATAGTAACAACTGTCCGGTTGGTAGCAGCACCGGGATCTACATCCAGCAACTTTACTCCATCAACTTTTTCAATTTCATCAGTAATTTGCCTGATAATGCTCATATCGCGACCTTCGCTAAAGTTTGGCACACATTCTATTAGTTTTCTCATTGATTTGATTTTTAATTTTGAACAGCAAAAATAGGAAAAAGAGAACGATAAAGCTTAGAGAGAATTCTTAAAATTTACAAAACAAAAACCTTAAGGAATTCCAATGTATTTGTGACTCTGAAGCGAAATTCGCCATTGCGGATGCTGCATTACATAATCGGCTAACAGCTCCAGAATTTCTTTGGCAACACTCCATTCAGGTTGCAGATAAAGCAAACATGAACCGCCAACCTTAGCAGCATTCTTTTCTGCCCATTTCAAGTCGGCAGGTTTTTGAATGATTACTTTAAGCTCGTTGGCTCTTTCAAAAACATCACCTACCGGAGAAGAAAACTGCTTTGGCGACAAACAAATCCAGTCCCAGTCGCCGGTAAGCTTCGACACGCCTGATGTTTCAATCATTGTCTTCACCCCTTTATCGTGCAGCCGTGATGTTAAATAGTCCAGCGGATAGTTGGAAGGCTCACCACCGGTAACAACCACCGTTTTAGCAGGTGTTTGAGCAGCACGCTCAATAATCGGGTCAATTACAACCGGCGGAAAAAGATCGGCATTCCACGACTCTTTAATATCGCACCAGCTACATCCAACATCACACCCTCCAATACGAAGAAAATAGGCTGCCGTACCCATATTGAATCCCTCACCCTGAAGTGTATAGAACTCTTCCATTACAGGTAGTTTCCTGCCGTTTTCAAATATATCATTGGTTGCCGCCATTATTTTTTCACAAAAGTTTTTGAAACCATTTTATCACCACATATCATTCTTACAGAATAGAGGCCGGGGGTAAGTTTGTATGTTTTAACGTAAATGGATAGTATTCCTTTTTTTCGTTTCAAAGTGTACTTTTTAAACTTCAACATTCTTCCTGAGGAATCAAAAAGCTGTAGTTTGTATTCACCATCAGGAATATTTGAAACATTCAGTTTCAATTTTGATTTCTCAACCGGATTAGGAGTTATGATAAAATCAAACGAATCACCACCGTTTTCTATAATAATCGACACCTGTTTATCAGTCCACTTACCGGTATTAAAGTTGTATGCACTCTGTTTACCTAACTTAGTCTCCTCCGAGCTAATAACAGCATGCTTTCCATCAACATAAACAATGCTTTCGGTTTGCGTGGTCATTATATTGGGCATATCCACCCTGCGTTTGTTTCCGGAAAAGAACCGATAATCCTTAAAATCAAAAAGCAACCATGTAAAAGGTACCCACGATTTGTTTGTATATCCCTGCAAAACAACTTCATTGCTTTGCTCGTTGTAATCGGCAGCTGTGATCAAACCCGAAACATCAAATGAATCAATCAGCGATGCAGCATAATCACCGGGCTCTTTTGGCAATGCATAAACCCGGGTTTTATAGTTCTCCCAATTCTTTGAAAAGAGGTATAGTGAATCACCGGCGGCAAAAAAAGCTTCACAATCGTAATTGTTATAGCGACGCTTTTGGATTTTCATTTTAGGTTGATCAGGATAATAAAAGTAAATCACCTCTGCATTTACTGACGCGTCACCTGATTCAGGGATATCCTGCTTTCTTATTTTATAGATCTTCAGGTCTTTTCTGTTCCCGGAGTTATTACCAAAATCTCCAACATACAGATACTCGTTATCTTCTGCCAATTCTTCCCAATCCACATTGGTAGCACCCTTAACAAGAATACGCTGAATAATCTTTCCCGAAGCTGTATCCAGTTTATATACAATCGGCTCTCCACCACTATCATTGATGGTCCACAACCCGCCATTAAAAAAAGCAAGCCCCGACGTCTCATTCACTTCAGAGGGCAGCACATATTTTAAAGGAGGTGTAAAAAGGGTAATGTTATAGGTACAGCTACCATTGTTAACGGTAGCCTGAGCATCGTAATTATTGGCTCGCTCATCAGTACAGCCAAGTATTTGAGCACTCACTCCAAACGATGTTGAAATAAGCAACAGGAAAGAAATAAGACGTAAAATCATAGCTAAAGATTAATTTTAAAAGAACCCTGAACGACTAACCGTAATACTCTTTAGTGTGGGCTTTTAAAGTGTTGTTCAATAACGATGCGATAGTCATCGGGCCAACACCACCCGGAACCGGAGTAATGTAAGAAGCCTTCTTGCTCACCTCATCAAAATCAACATCGCCAACCAGTTTATATCCCTTTTTAGCGGTTTTGTCTTCCACACGATGGATACCAACATCAATTACAACAGCACCTTCTTTTACCATATCGGCTTTCACAAACTTAGGACTTCCGATAGCGGCAATAATAATATCAGCCCGACGGATAATCTCATCCAAATTCATGGTTTTGCTATGGCAAAGGGTTACTGTAGCATTTCCGGGATTTGTTTTTTTCGACATTAAGATACTCATTGGAGAACCAACAATATTTGAACGTCCCAGCACTACACAATTCTTACCTTCTGTATCAATTTTATAATAACGAAGAATTTCCATAATACCGGCAGGAGTGGCCGAAAGAAATCCGGGTTGGCCAATGGCCATTTTACCAACATTTACCGGGTGAAACCCGTCAACATCTTTTGAAGGCTTGATTCGTTCGATAACCTTCTCTTCGTTGATATGCTTTGGCAAAGGAAGTTGAACAATAAAACCATCCACTTCAGGGTCGCGGTTTAAAAAATCGATTACATCCAACAGTTCCTTTTCTGTTGTGTCTTCAGGGTACCGATAAACCGATGACATCATTCCCACACCCCGGGCAGCCTTTTCTTTACTGGCAACATAGGTTTCGCTTGCCGGATCATTACCAACGATAATGGCTACAAGGTGAGGAGCATCTTCACCATTGTCAATCATTTGAGAGACTTCCTTTTTAATAGACTCTTTTAATGCTTTGGCAACTAATTTACCATCCAGTATTTGTGCTTTGCCTTCTTTTGTCATTAGAATATTATTTAAAAGTGTAAAAACTAACAGTACATTAAAACTAATAATTACAAAAACCTGCAATGATTCTTAATTATTCTTTGTGCCACTTTAAGATTCTTTGAGAAACTTTGTGTTAAAGCTATTTCGCAAAGCACACAAAGAAAACACTATGTTTCACTGAGCGAAGAAATAACTCTTGAACTTTAAATACTGCTTCGTTCTCACATTATTATTGATAAGCTACCTTCTGCCCTTCATCATTTTCATCATATTTTTACCACCGCCGGTTGTAAGTTTTTTCATCATTTTACTTGTTTCGGCAAATTGTTTAATAAGGCGGTTTACTTCCTGAATATCAGCTCCACTTCCTTTGGCAATTCTTTTTCGGCGAGAACCGTTTAAAAGCTTTGGATTTGAACGCTCATCAGGTGTCATTGAATAGATAATGGCTTCGATTCCTTTAAAGGCGTCATCATCCACATCCAGGTCTTTCACGGCTTTGCCCATCCCCGGAATCATTCCCATCAAATCTTTAATGTTACCCATCTTTTTGATTTGCTTGATCTGCTTCAGGAAATCATTAAAATCAAACTGATTTTTGGCAATTCTTTTCTGCAAACGGCGAGCCTCTTCATCATCAAACTGCTCCTGTGCTTTTTCAACCAGGGTAACAATATCACCCATGCCCAGAATACGATCGGCCATTCTGCTCGGATGAAACAAATCGAGGGCATCCATTTTCTCGCCAATCCCCACAAATTTAATGGGTTTATCAACCACTGCTTTAACGGTCAATGCTGCTCCACCACGGGTATCACCATCTAATTTTGTAAGAACTACCCCGTCAAAATTAAGACGATCATTAAAGGCTTTGGCAGTATTAACAGCATCCTGACCCGTCATTGAATCTACCACAAAAAGAATCTCCTGCGGATTGATTGCTTCTTTAACAGCAGCAATTTCGTTCATCATCTCCTCATCAACAGCCAAACGACCGGCAGTATCGACAATAACAACGTTTTTACCGTTTTCCTTTGCAAACTTGATCGCATTCCTGGCAATCTGAACAGGGCTTTTGTTTTCAGGTTCTGAATAAACTTCAACACCCACCTGCTCTCCCAGTACTTTTAACTGGTCAATAGCAGCAGGACGATAAACGTCACCTGCCACCAGCAAGGGCTGTTTGGTTTGTTTCGATTTAAGATAATTGGCCAGCTTTGCCGAAAAAGTTGTTTTACCCGAACCCTGCAAACCGGCAATTAAGATAACCGTTGGATTGCCACTCAGATTAATTCCAACATGCTCACCACCCATCAACTCGGCCAGTTCATCATGAACGATCTTAACCATCAGCTCACCGGGCTTAACAGCTGTAAGCACCTTACCACCCAAAGCTTTTTCTTTTACTCTGGCAGTAAAATCTTTAGCAATCTTATAGCTGACATCCGCCTCAATCAATGCTTTGCGAATCTCTTTTACCGATTCAGCAACATTAATCTCAGTAATTCTGCCCTGACCTTTTAATATCTTGAACGACCTGTCAAGTCTATCATTTAAACCTTCAAACATATCTTTATTCTATTTCAAATTTCAGAGCGCAAAAGTAATAAAAAAAGAGGTGCAAAGAGAAGCAGTTAAGCCATTGTTGGTTATACATCTTGCAAAGGGAAAAATGATAATAAACAGGGGAATAATTTAATGCTCGGTGAACAATAGCAACAAGCGATATTCAATTAGGCAGCCACGTTAATTTTAAGGTATCACCCGGTGAATACCAGGCTCATAATCTTTATTGATAATGGCAACGATCTTTTTATAGTCCTCTTTGTTATTTACAAAGTCAATTTCATTGGTGTCGATAATCAATATCCGCATGGCACCCGGTTGCTGCTTGAAGAAATCAAAATAGCTATCCTGAATTTTATCCAAGTATTCATCTTCAATGGATAATTCATAAGACCGGCCGCGCTTATGAATATTCTTTTGGAGATTCGTTGTTTCTAAATAAAGATAAACCAACAAATCGGGTTTTGGTAACTGACTAATTATAATATTAAAAAACTTGCTGTACAGGTTATACTCATCAACCGGAAGCGTCTTTTTCGCAAAAATCAGCGACTTAACAATATAATAGTCTGAGATAGTAAAATCCTTAAAAAGATCCTGCTGACCCAGTTGATCTTTAAGCTGCTGATATCGTGATGCTAAAAATGTCATCTCCAGCGGAAAAGCATACTTGTCAGGTTCTTTATAAAACTTGGGCAAAAAAGCATTGTCTTCAAACTCTTCGAGAATCAGTTTAGCGTTAAAGTCCTCAGCAATCTTTGTTGAGAGCGAAGTTTTCCCCGCTCCAATATTTCCTTCTATGGCAATAAAATTATACCGCATCAATTCTAATCTATAAATAACTTAACTTCAGAATCATCAGGACAAATTTCCAGCAATTCTTTTTGAGTTTTCATCAAAACCGGATGAACCAACTCAGGCTGCACCTCCACCATGGGCAATAAGGTAAACCGTCTTAAATGTAATCGGGGGTGAGGAATTACAAGCCGGTCAGAACTAATAATCCTGTTTCCAAAATAAAGCACATCCACATCCACCGTTCTCGAAGCATAACCTTCATATTCCTTTCGTTCACGTCCAAGGTTCATCTCAACATCCAAACATACTTCCAGCACCTCTTCAGGGTTCTTCCGGGTTTCAAATACTACCACACGGTTTAAAAAACTAACCTTAGCATCAAAGCCCCAGGGTTCGCTTTCATAAATAGCAGAACAATCCATTTTCTTCCCCAGCTCCTGTTGTAAAAGAAACAAAGCTTTATCAAGAAACTTCTTGCGTGGCTCAATGTTTGAACCCAAAAGCAATACCACTTTTTCAACTCCATCCATTGCGCAAAAGTAGAAAAAAGAAACATGATTAAATACACTCTGATAGCAATATTGCAACGAGTTTTAAACAAATTTGACCAATGACAAGTTTACCCGAAGCAGACGGTATAAAAGAAAGCTGATTCCAATTCTTTTATTAAATTTGCGGCAAAGTATAGCCTATGAATTTATCACCTCTAACTGCTGTTACACCGATTGATGGCAGATATTACAGTAAGACATCACAATTGTCATATTTCTTTTCGGAGTATGCCCTTTTTAAATATCGGGTACAGGTGGAAATCGAATATTTCATTGCTTTATCAGAAATCCCGCTAAAGGGTTTGGAAGGTTTTGATAAAAGCCTGATAAATAAGCTCAGGAAAGTTTATAAGCATTTCACTCCGGAAAATGCCCAAGCTGTTAAAGATATTGAGAAAGTTACCAACCACGACGTAAAAGCTGTTGAGTATTTTATAAAGGAGGAATTTGATAAATTAGGTCTGGAGGAATTCAAAGAATTTATTCATTTTGGATTAACTTCACAGGATATTAACAATACTGCCGTACCACTTTCAATGAAAGATGCACACACACAGGTTCTTTTACCTGAAATGGAAACGCTCCAAAAAAAATTGGTGTCACTGGCTGAAGAATGGAAAGATATACCATTGCTGGCACGTACTCACGGACAACCGGCTTCGCCTACAAGGCTTGGAAAAGAGATTTTTGTTTTCGCCGAGCGGTTAAACAATCAGCTTACTTTAATAAAAGAGATTCCATGGTCGGGAAAATTTGGTGGTGCAACGGGAAACATGAATGCACACCTGGTTGCTTACCCAAATATCGACTGGAAATCGTTTGCCAACAATTTTTTAAAAGAAAAATTAGCTCTGGTTCGTCAACAGACAACCACCCAAATTGAGCATTATGATTTAATGGCTGCCTACCTCCATAACCTTTCGCGGATTAATACCATTTTAATAGACTTAAGTCGCGATATATGGATGTATGTATCTATGGACTACTTTAAGCAAAAGATTAAAAAAGGAGAAGTTGGCTCGTCGGCCATGCCTCATAAAGTGAACCCCATTGATTTTGAAAACGCTGAAGGCAACCTTGGTATGGCCAATTCATTTTTACATTATCTGGCAGATAAATTACCTGTTTCACGTTTACAGCGTGACCTGACCGACTCAACGGTAACCCGCAACATGGGTGTCCCGGTTGGATATATGATGATTGCTATACAGTCGTTGATGAAGGGATTGAACAAACTTATTCTTAACGAGGAAAAACTTGAACAGGATCTGGAAAATAACTGGGCAGTAGTTGCTGAAGCCATTCAAACTATTTTAAGGCGCGAAAAATACCCCAATCCTTACGAAGCGCTCAAAGCGTTAACACGAACCAACGAAAAAATCACCAAAGAGAGCATGCAAAGGTTTATCGACACGCTGGATGTTTCACCGGAAATTAAGAAGGAACTAAAAGCCATTACTCCCCATAATTATACAGGTCTGAACCCGTTGATATAAAAGTAGAATTTCACAGAAGCTGACGATAAAGTCAATAATAATTTCTTTAATAAAAATCAGCCATAAGCATTTAGGATAATTAATATACTGAACCTGTCACTCGCGAATTTGAGATTAAAACAGGAACTGAACAAATTAGTGAAATAACAACGTATGAAAAAGTTTTACAGAATTCTTGCCTATATTAAGCCTTACCTTGGGTATGCCGGGCTGAATGTAATTTTTAACATTCTTACCATCATTTTTTCATTACTGAATTTCGCGCTGCTAATTCCTTTTCTGAACCTGCTATTTGGTGTGAATGAACTGGTAACCACAAAACCCGAGCTAACCTTCTCAACACAAGGTATGCTGGAATATCTCAACTACTACATCAGTCAGATTATTCTTACACAGGGCAAGATTGAAGCTTTGGTATTTATCTGTATCACCATTTTAATTGCGTTCTTTTTAAGAAACTTTGCCCGCTTCTTCGCCATGTATTTTATGGCTGCCGTAAGAATTGGTGCTGTCCGCGGAATCAGAAACGACATCTACAACAAAATGTTAGTACTCCCTATTGCATTTTATACACGCCATCGCAAAGGAGATATAATAGCTCGTGTTACTACCGATGTTCAGGAAGTTGAATATTCCATCATGAACTACCTTGAGATGATTGTCAGAGATCCCATCACGATTATTGCTTACCTGATTTTTATGATCAGCCTTAGTGGCCGGCTTACATTATTCGTATTAATAATTCTCCCCATTACAGGATTAATCATTGGCCAGATTGGAAAAAGCCTGCGTAAAGAATCAAAAATCGGGCAGAATAAATTTGCATCGCTGCTCTCTATAATTGAAGAATCGATTTCAGGGTTGCGCATTATCAAGGCCTTCAACGCTATTGTTTACTCCGACAATAAATTTCAGGAAAAAAATCAGGATTACACCCGCACGCTTCTTAAGATTTATCGAAGAAGGGATTTATCATCACCATTAAGTGAATTTCTTTCATCAGCCGTAATTGTTGTGGTATTGTGGTTTGGTGGCAGAATGGTTCTTTCCGACACTCCGGCAATACAGGCTGCCGATTTTATCACTTATATTGTTGCATTTTCACAAATCATTCCTCCGGCTAAAACCTTTGCACAAGGCTTTTACAGCATACAAAAAGGAATCGCTTCGGCTGAACGCATATTTGAAATCCTTGATGCAGATGAAGAAATTATTGAAAAGCCGGATGCCCTTGCTATTAAAGGATTTAACAAAGCTATTGAATTCAAGGAGGTATATTTCAGATATGAAAAAGAAGACGTGCTTCGAAACATCAACCTGAAAATTCCCAAAGGAAAAGTAATTGCCCTTGTCGGAGAGTCGGGTGGCGGCAAATCAACCATGGCCGATCTACTACCTCGTTTTTATGATGTTACGGGTGGCGAACTGCTGGTGGACGGTATCAATGTTAAAAATGCGAAAATTGAAGACCTGAGGGGACTGATGGGAATCGTTTCGCAGGAGAGCATTCTTTTTAACGACACGATATTTAATAACATTGCTTTCGGTTTAACTGAAGTAACCGAAGCTGATGTTATCGCGGCAGCCAAAGTAGCCAATGCTCACGAGTTTATTATGCAAACTGAAAAAGGATATCAAACCAATATTGGCGACAGGGGAGCTAAATTATCTGGTGGCCAGCGTCAGCGCTTGAGCATTGCCCGTGCTGTATTGGCTAATCCTCCTATTTTAATTTTGGATGAAGCCACCTCATCGTTGGATACCGAATCGGAAAAGCTGGTTCAAAAAGCACTATTCAATGTTATGAAAGACAGGACTTCGGTGGTTATTGCACATCGCCTCTCAACCATTCAGCATGCCGACGAAATTATTGTAATTAAAAAAGGTGAAATTGTTGAACGCGGAACACACAGCGGTTTACTTGAGAAAAAAGGCGTTTACTGGAAACTGTATGAAATGCAGTCGTTTGCTTAACTTTACTACTGATTTTCTTTAACAATAATGCTTTCACTGTCAAAAGTAAAAGTACCGAAAAACCCCAAAGCGTTGTTGCTTACATTTGAAATTGGATTGTAAGGAGTTGAACCCATTCCACCCTGACTCAGGGCATCGTTTAGTGTTCTGAAATAATCGTAGGTAGCAGGACCAATGGCACTAAGACTAACTTTAATCGTATCGTTTGCATTGGCGCCCACACCAAAAAACGGATAACTGACCATTTGACCATTCAAGCGCTCATCGTTAAGCAAATAATATTTGCCCCTCATTCCCGTAATCTCTTCACCATTGATGCTGATTTGCAACAAATAAAAATTCCGTTTAGCCGAAGCATCTTTAAACTTGCAAAGTATGTCATAATGATTTTCATACTCACTCCCGTCAGGCCCGCCTTTGCCAAGCTCACTAACCGAATAGCTTAACTCTTCAATATTAACCTGATCATACAGCGTGTCTGAAGCTGTATATTCTTCATCCTTATACCTAATCTTCAGGGAATAAGCGGTATAAGGAACAGCTTGCAAATCTCGTGTAATGTAAATACCATTTCCAACACCGACAAGTGTTTCCGACTGCCCGTCACTACCTGAAATAAAAACATCTGCATCCGAAACAGGGCCAATACCTTCGCCTGTAAAAAAATCTCCTGATGTTGTTAACCTAACCGCGTAAGGGCCGTTATTGAGCGTAATGGCTCCTTCTACCACTAAACGAGGCTCTGCTTCATTTAGGTCGATGTCGATAACCTTTTCGCAAGCAGACAGCGCTATAAAAAGTATCAGTGGAACAAAGATTAGTATTTTATGATATGCTTTTCCCATGCTTGCTAAAATTTAAAATTCCATGTAATTGAAGGCACAATCGAAAACAGATAAAGCTTCACCGCCTGCATCTGTCCGGGCTTATCCGGATCCTCCTGAAAATAGATGGAATAAGCATTTTGCCTTGCCGTTACATTATAAATTGAAAAGTTCCAAAAGGACTTAAGCTTTCTGGTATTCTTATTTTTGAAGGTCATCCCAACATCCATCCGGTAGTAATCAGGCATACGATAACCATTTCTTTCGGTATAAAGCGGAACGATATTACCATTAATAACATAACTGCCACTGGGCATAGTAACCGCATCACCCGTATAATAAATGCAGGTTGCAGAAAAACTAATGCGGTCATTTAACTCATACATTGCCACAACCGACAAATCGTTAGTTCGATCCTGGCGTGCAGAGTACCATTTTCCATGGTTAATCTGTTCAAACTGCTTTTCAGTTTTCGACAACGTATAGCCAACCCAACCTGTAAATCTTCCCAAGCGCTTTTTAATAAACAGTTCCAGCCCATACGACCTTCCTTTTCCAAATGCCAGGTCAGCTTCAATATGTGGATTTAACAGAATATTAGCTCCGTCCTTATAGTCAATTTGATTGTCCATATTTTTATAATAGACCTCAATGTAAGTCTCAAAAGTATTATTTTGAAAATTCCTAAAATAGCCTGCCGAAATCTGGTTACTTGTTTCCGGCTTAATGATGGTACTACTTGGAATCCAAACATCGGTTGGGCTATCGGAAGTGGATGATGAAAGCAGATGTACATTTTGCGCCATCCGCTGATAAGACAGCTTAACCGAACTAAACTCATCAACCAAAAAACTCAACGACAAACGCGGTTCCGGTTCAAAATATGTTTTAATTACTGCACCACTTCCGTAACTTGTTTCACTAATTATATTCCCATTAGCATCATACCTATAAACCGAACCGGGACCCATTGAATTATACATTGAGAACCGAAGTCCAAAATCGAGCTTTAACAGCGTTCCTATTTTTAACGCATCCGAAACATAAAGTGCGCTTTCGATGCCACGCTTTTTGTCAAGAATAATATCAGGAATAGTTGAAGCTCCCTCGGCAAGTCGTTCACCCGGATGAAAAGTGTGGTCAATAATGTTGAAGCCAAACTTAACGGTATTGTTGGCGCTGGCAAACCAGGTAAAATCCTGCTTCAGGTTCCAATCGCTGATACCAGAATTAAGTTCGATTTTCAGGTTTTGCTGCTCCACCTTAATCATGTAATTGTAATTACTGTAAATAACCGAGGTGTTGGAAAACAACTTATTATTGATAATATGATTCCACCGGAAAGTTCCTGTTGCGTTTCCCCATGTAAAACCAAAAACATTGGTTCCCAGCTTATCTCTACCGAAATAGCCCGACAGATATATTTTATCTTTTTCACCCAACTGATAATTAAGCTTGGCGTTAAAATCATAAAAATAGAGTTGGTTATCTTTAAAATCTTTTTTGGTCAACCTTAAAAAAAGATCGGCATAGGTTCGTCGGCCCGAAACAATAAAAGAGCCTTTATCTTTTACAATCGGCCCTTCGATAGTTAGCCTCGATGAGATTACCCCCAAACCACCCGAAACGCTAAACCTCTTTGAATTGCCATTGTTCATTCTAACATCAACTACCGACGAAAGCCTCCCGCCAAATTCAGCAGGAATGCCTTCTTTATACAATTTTATATCTTTCAGCGCATCAGAATTAAAGACCGAGAAAAACCCCATCAGGTGAGATGCATTGTAAACCGGCGCTTCATCAAGTAGTATCAGGTTTTGATCGGTGTTACCTCCACGTACAAAAAAACCGCCTTTTCCCTCACCCCCGCTACTGATTCCCGGCATTAACGTTAATGTTTTCAAAACATCCTGCTCGCCAAATAAAATAGGAATCTTTTCAATTTCCTTCATGTTCATTTTCACCACCCCCATGCTCGACGATTTTACATTGGCATCATCGGCATCTCCTTTTATAACCACCTCATCCAGGGATGTCTCTCCGGGTTTGAGTTCAATATTGAGCCGCATATCCTCAGTAAGACTAACCTCTTTTATAACGGTCTCGAACCCTACAAATGAATAATGAATGTGATAATCACCTTTGGGTAGTGTTATCGAATAAAAACCATAGCTGTTAGAAACAGTACCACTTTGCAGTTCTTTTATATATACAGTAGCACCGATTTGTTCTTCACCGGTAGCTGCATCTGTAACATGACCACTGATGGAGAATTTACTTTGACCTGATGCTGAAAAACTCAATATCATTACAAAAATGAAAAAAAGAGAATATTTATTCTTCACTACTTTAATTTGACAATTACATTCACAACAACCTAAAATGAATCAGGGAAATAACAAAATGATTCTACTTTGTACACTAATGACGCAAATATCAATAAAATATTACTGACTGATAATAAAATTTAAAGATTGTTAAGTTCTTCACGCTTTACCTTTGGTAATGTATTCACAACAAGGTTATACGAATGATCAATCATCTCCATAATTAATTCATCCGAAAGTGAATGACTAAAATCAATCGTATTCCAGTGCTTTTTATTCATATGAAAACCGGGAGTAATATCAGCATAATGCTCTCTCAGTGAAATGGCTTTCTCCGGATCGCACTTTAAGTTTATTGAATCTTTTTCCAGTGACAACAAAGCGAACATTTTACCCATAACCTTGATTACCAGCGTTACCTTGTCAAAAGGAAAAGATTCAGTAGTTCCATTTTTGTTTATACAATAGTTTCTTACTTCCTCAATATTCATTTTTCCGACTTTATATGTTTCAATGACAAAGTTACTCGAATAGTAGTTTCCTTCGAAATAATTAATGAATTCTAAAAACTAAACAAACCTTTATGCAAACGTTTGTTGTACTAATTCAACGGAGAATTATCAACCAATATGACCTTTTTAACACTGCTCTTAAAAAGAAAAAACTTGCGATTTTATCATTTTGCATTACATTTGCAGGTACAGAGATAAGTTTTAATTAATAATTGCTATTGCCTTTATGACTTATCTCTTTTTTTATGAAACCTGAAAAAGAAATAAACATGGGTCTTAAAGAAAAAACCAGCGACCTTAAAATACGTATGCGACATGCGTTAAAAGGTGGTGGCGACAAAGCCATCGAAAAACAAAAAGCAGTGGGCAAATTAACTGCCCGCGAGCGAATTATTGCTATTCTCGATCCTAAATCATTCCACGAATATGATCTCTTTGTTGAACACGCGGCAAAGGATTTTGATATGGATAAGAAATATCTTCCCGGTGATGGTGTAATTACCGGAACCGGAACATTAAGCGGACATCCAATCTGTATTTATGCACAGGACTTTACCGTAGCAGGTGGTTCACTTGGCTGGATGCATGCTAAGAAGATTACCAAAATTATGGATCATGCCCTGAAGCTTAAAGTACCTTTGATCGGCATCAACGATTCAGGTGGTGCCCGTATTCAGGAAGGAGTCAACTCACTGGCAGGTTATGGCGAGATATTTTTCAGGAACACACTGGCATCAGGTGTTATTCCTCAAATTTCGGTAATCCTTGGCCCTTGCGCCGGAGGTGCCGTTTATTCACCAGCGTTAACCGACTTTGTTTTTGTGGTTGATAAAATTTCCAAAATGTTCATTACCGGACCTGAAGTTATTAAATCAGTTTTAGGTGAAGAGATATCGATGGAGGATTTAGGCGGAGCACGTGTTCATTGCGAAACAACCGGAAATGCACATTTTTATGCCGAAAGTGAAGAAGAGTGCTTTAGCCAGATAAAAAATCTGGCCAGCTATATTCCATGGAATAATAAACGAAAAGCAGAACGATTCCCGAAAAAATCGCAA
>Ga0256913_10000649_pt1 | contig 18214 bp, 21 predicted proteins | sample Axial_MatmetaG_FD_185970 | JGI IMG/M metagenome (GOLD analysis project Ga0256913, IMG submission 185970) | Deep-sea worm associated microbial mat communities from Axial Seamount, Juan de Fuca Ridge, Pacific Ocean - Axial_Mat | ecosystem: Environmental > Aquatic > Marine > Oceanic > Microbial... | reverse complement strand
TTTCTCATAGCATTCCGCAGCAGCAGAATTATGCTCTGATTTCTTTAACATCTCGCTTACTTTATCATTGATATCTAATTCAGACATAATAATTTAAAATTTAAAAACTGTATATTAAAATTGCAATAATACCTAAAGCAAGAGGTATTTTAAAGAACCATACTACTGACTGTTCTATTCTGAAACGAGGGAATACCACGCCAACGAATACTGAGTAGAAGTAGATAAGGAATGTTTTTACAATAAATTCGATCCAAGAAGTAGCACCACCAAATAAAAGGTTCATAAATAATGCGGCTTCCATAACGTGAAGTATAGCTCCACTAGACATAAGAACACCTAAATAAGTACCGTGATACTCTGTTGGAGGTCCAATAGGAATTTCGTTTGGTGCTTTTACTAGGTTAAATGGAGAATGTCCCATAGCTCCCAAAGCTGCTAATAATAAAGCTGCTGCTGCTATTGGATTAGTCATAATAGTCCAATTGGCAAATCCACCCTGCTGAGCTTCAATAATTCCACTCAAAGAAAGTGTTTGATATTGAATAGCAAGAGAAATAACACCAAGAGTTAAAGGAAGTTCAACAGCAGCGTGCTGTGCTAAACCCCTAGAAATACCAATAGTAGAGTGAGGGTGAGCTCCATCTCCAGAACCCATTGCCATTCCTAGCATTCCAAATAATTGGAAATAAAGTATTAGTACAATATCTCCTTGGAAAGAGAAGTTTGACCACATTTCGCTACCGAAAAGTGCTGGCATAAAAAGAAACATTCCAACTGCACCGGTAAATCTAAATACTGGGCCTAAGTAGAACATTACACCGTGAGAAAGAGTAGTTCTTACTCCGGCGTTTTTTACTAAATCTATCCAAGGCTGATAGAATGGAATACCGTGACGACCTGCCACTCGAGCTACAATCTTTCTGAAAGTTGCGCTCATTAACATTCCCCAGTTTAGTACAATGAATAAACCGAGTAATGTATATGCTAATTTTGCGTATATACTCATAATTAAATACTTCCTCCTACAGTAATAAAGAATAAAACAATAATAAACAACACTATATGTAACATATAAGCCTGACCATTACCACTATAAATACGACGAACAAAACCTGCTGTTTCGTGCACCAATTCAGTCATCCAGTTCCAAAACTGCTCAACTAATGGTAAAGTAAGTGGCCATACTGCTTTATAGAATCCTGCATACATATTGTAAGCAACGTGAGTCGTTTCCGGTCTTTCCGGACGCTCACCTGAATAAACAATATCAAATTGTTCCAATTTGTGAGCCTTGCGAGTGGCAAGTTTCAAAATTAATAGAGTTATCATAAACACAGTACCAATAGTAATCATTACTCCTGTACCTGTCCAATGTCCAATTTGTGTGTAAGCGTAAGAACCTTCCCAAGTCAACTGACCCTCAGGGAAATAAGGTGCTATCATATTTCCTAATGGTTGCAATACCCATTCCGGCTTAGCAGAGAATACCATAATACCTGCTAATAATGTATAGATAGGAATTAGGAACCAAATTGAAATTTCTTTTACTGTTCTATGGTTGTCTTTCAACTGACCTAAGAATATGGTTTGTATAAGTCGATATAGGTATAAGAATGCAATTCCTCCGGAGAAGAAAACAATAGTACCTTGCAAATACCAACCTTTAGCAATTACAGCATTATAGAATAACCATTTACCGGTGAAACCTGACAATGGTGGAACTCCGGAAAGAGCAATAATTCCAATTAATACAGCAACAAAAGCAAAAGGCATTCTCTTTATCAATCCACCCATTTCGTACATATTGTGTGTTCCTACACGAAGAACAACAGCACCAATAGTAAGGAAGAGAACAGCTTTATACATAAAGTGATTGATAGCATAAGTGAAACCGGTTAACCAACCTAGGTGTGTCATAATTGCAAAAGCAAAAACAATATAACCAAGCTGACCAATAGAAGAATAAGCTAAAAGACGTTTAGCATCTTCTTGGAATACAGCACCAATATTACCAAATAAAGCAGTAAGAGCACCAATCCAACCCAGAGCATAAGCAATGGAGTTAAGGTCGAAATCAGACTTGCTCATTCCAATAAGTGCCAATACAACTCCAAACACTCCTGCTTTAAGTAAGATAGCAGAAACCATTGGAGAAACATCACTTTCAGCTTCACCGTGAGCACCAGGTAACCATATATGCAATCCTACTGATGCAGTTTTTGTTAAGAAACCAACTAGTAGAAGACCATAAGCCCACATTGGGAAATATTGGATATTATTGATGATATCTAGACTTGGAACAGCTTGGTGAATATTAGCGATACTTAAACCGGCTAATATTGCATAAGCTCCAGCAACACTAAATAACATATAGCTTAATGCGTGTGGCATTGAACGTTTTCCTCTGATGATTAAGAAATAAGAACCTGCAGTCATTAATTCCCAACCAAAGAATAATTCAAGAGTTGTTCCTGCTTGAATAATAGCCGTTAAACCTGCAAACATTAAAATAGCAACAGGATAAAATCCTGAACGAGTTCCTTTATAAGCATAACCAGCGATAAGAGTAAGAATACCACCAATCATAAATATCACTTCAAATATTAGACGCATATTGTCCAAATCAGGATAAATATTAAAGAAGTATAATGCCATTCCAAGTATTGCAATAGTATTCTTTACCATAACAGGCAAGAAATCGATAGCAAATAATGCTAAAACAAAGAATAAAGGAATAAAGTTCAACATACTGAAACCGGAAACAATTGCTGTAAAGTAACCAACAGCATAAAGCATTACTACAAGAATAATAATTGGAGTTATTTTATGCCAACGTACATTAAAACTAAAATTGTAATTATCTTCACCTTTCACAGCATAACCAAACCAACGGTATAGATAAATAGCTTCAAAGAAAGACCCAAGAAGAATAACTGTAATCCAAGCGAAACCACCCTGATTGGCTAAATCCATTATGAAAGTCCACTTTGCAAAGAAAGAAGGGAATGGAGGAAAACCGATAAGAGCAAAGATAAATGTACCCATTAAGAATAAGAAATAAGGTTTTCTTCTAATAATAGCCCATTCTGTAAGATGTTTAGCTTTAACAATTCCTGTAAGCCAGAAGAATCCAGTTTTAGCAAGGAAGTTAGTAATAAGAATTCCAAAAACAACAAAGTTTAAATCATCGCCAAGATATCCTCTAAGACCAAGAATAAGCATAAGAAGTCCAAGCTGACCAACTGAAGAGTAAGCCAAAAGACGACGAGCAAATTTCTGTTTTACACCTAATAAGTTGGAGCCAACAAAAGTGATAGCTCCAATTATAGCAATATAGTGATCCCAAGAAGTACCAACAATAGCAAGAAGTTTGTAAAGCATAAAATAAGAAGCTGTTGCAGTAGCTGCAGAAACTACAGCGGAGAATCCTTGATGAGAACCTTCATAAACGTCAAGTCCCCAACCATTGGCAGGAAATGGTTTCATTTCCAATATTGCTGCAACTAAAATCAAGAAAGCAGCAATCATTCCTCCGGTAGTAGCAGTTAAATCTGCTCTTACAATATCATCAATATTCAAACTTCCAGTAAAGAAATAAGCGAATAAAGTACCTATTAAAAGCATTCCTGAGATAATACTTGTTGCAATGATATATTTAAAACCTGCACCCACAGCTCTGTTTCCTCTTTCAATAAGGATAAGTCCGGCAGTAGCGATAGATGAAATTTCAAGGAACACGAATAAATTAAATAAATCTCGTGTCATTATCATCACATTCAGCGACATCAAGAACACCATATATACTACATAGGCGTTTCTTCCTTTTCTACCAAAGTTAAAAAAGAGATAAATACCACCAAGTAAGCCACCAATATTAATTAAAGTTGACATAAATGCTTCCTGTGGACCCATCAACAAATTAATGGAAAGAGGAGGTGTGAATCCAGCAGTAAATATATAAGTGGAAACTTGTTCGCCAAAGTAGAATGCATAAAGCCATTCACTGGACACGAAGGTCATAAAGCCAATGGTAAGTAGTGCCAATATTCCAGAGAAATATTTTCCTAACTTACCCAACACTCCGATTGCAAAACCAACTCCTAGAGCGGCTGCTACAATATAAATAGGACTTACCATTTCAGATCGTTAAATTTGTTAATTTCTAAAGTTCGTTTTGCTCTAAAGAGCTTCATAGCATAAGCCAAAAGTAATGCAGTAACACCAAAACCAATTACAATGGCTGTAAGAACCAATGCTTGAGGCACAGGGTCAACAATGGTATTAAGTACATTATGATTTGCCATTTGTTCAACAGAATCATCAATAATAGGAGCAGTACGTCCTTTTATCCAGCCAAGGGCTACAATAAGAATGTTGATACCAGTTTCAAGAATAGTGAAACTCACTATGATTTTAATAATATTTTTCTGAGATAATAAACCCCAGAAGCCTATAAGAATCAGTATAAAACCAATTAGCAGGCTTATTTTTCCTAAGTTCAAATATTCCATCATTATGATTCTTTTTGAGATTTTTGATACCTATTAAGAATGTTGGAAATTTCTGCTCCAACCTTAAGACCAATTAAACTGTAGATAATTGGAATAGCACCGGCACTGAACAAATCGCCAAATTCGCCAAGACTAATAAATCTATTATCGAGGAAACCTCCTGCAAGGAAAATTCCTAGAATACCAATTATTACAAAGAAAATTCCTGAAATACTTTCAATCCATAATATTGCGTGATGATTGATTTCACGGTTAGGATTTGCCATAATAGAAAGTACAATACCTGATGCAATAATGGCACCTCCTTGAAAACCTCCACCAGGAGTAAGATGACCATTAATAAATACATAAATTCCAAATAAGAAAATAATTGGAATCAGTATTTGCGAAGCTGTAACAAGCAGTTCAGAAGTACCACGGTGAACAATCACTTTTTCCTCATCTTTCTTACTTAATTTCAAGAAGAAACTAATAATAGAAGCTGTAAGGAAAAGAATTGTAACTTCACCCATAGTATCAAAACCACGATAAGTAACAACAACTGCTGTAACTAAGTTGGCAGCACCAACTTCTGCAGCACCATGTTCAGCATAGTGTGCTGCAATTCCGCTGAGTTCGGTTTTAGGCTCATAACTCATGTATAAATGATAGAACATAAATACAAAGCTTGCTAAAACCAAAGCGATTAGTGAATTCTTAATCATTGTATTTTTTTATTTTATTTAATACATAAAAGAAAATTAAAGTTGACAAACCACTACCAATGGCAGCCTCTGTCATTGCTACATCCGGTGCAGACATTAGCAAAAAAAGTATTGAAGCAAATAAACTTACAACACCTGCTGCAATTACAGCAATTGATAGCTTTTCGTTCAGAATAGCTATAATTCCCATTATTATTGCCAATATACCAACACCTAGTGCTAATACTATATACATATATTCATTATTCATCTAAAGGTTCCTCCAATACTTTATTTTCAATATCTTCTTTAAGTTTATCTACAGATGTTACTTTCGACAATGGAATTTTCATTGCATAAGCAGCACGCATTAATACGTGAGAAGAAACGGGGTTTGTAAGTAGAATAAATATAATCAACACTATTACTCTTCCCACCCAGTTTGTTTCGTCCCAATGATCAACAGCAAGAAGACCAATGCCAATGAACGACATTATTGCTCCTAAAGTTGAAGCTTTAGTACCTGTTTGTACTCTATTATATACGTCGGGCATTCTCAATAATCCTACAGCTGCTACAAACAGACTAAAAGAGCCCATTAGAAGAAATAACTCTCCAATTAGTTTTACATAATCCATATTATAGTCCTCCTTGTATATATTTAGCTACGATAATAACGCCTAAGAAACTTAGTAAACCGTAAACAACGGCAACGTCAAAATAAATAGCTCGGTTAGACAAATAAGCAATAACTCCAATTACCACCAAAGAGGTAACTGTCATAGAGTCGAATGCTACAACTCTATCTACTATAGAAGGTCCTTTAATGAATCTAATAAGGCCCGCTAATAACGTTAGCATTAAGAATATTAATGCAATGTAAATGATAATATTATTCATAGATTTCCTCCAATAATTTTTCAAATTTTCGTACTAAATCTTCAGTAGCCTGAGCTTCTTCTGCATGCTTTACATCAATCCAGTGAATATAGAATGCATCATCATGCACTTCTAAAGTAAATGTTCCCGGTGTTAATGTAATTGAATTTGCTAAAATCAATCTAGCCATTTTAGATTTTAAACGAGTATCAACCTTTACTATACCGGGGTTAATTGGCATATTGGGCAAAAGTATTCTTCTCGTTACATCAATATTAGCCTTGATCAACTCTACCATAAATACAAACAAATAAATGATTGTATAAATAAACGCTTTTGGCGTAAGCTTCATTTCACTAAAAATAGTGCATTGGCCACAAAACAATAGTGATAGAACAGCTGATAGTCCTACTCCTATTAATACACTTTTCAACTCAAGCGTCCAGGTAAGTAAAAACCAACCGGTGAGAATGACTAGAAAAGAAATAATTAAGTTTTTAAGTTTCATTGATAAATGTATTTATTGTTAAATCAATATAAATTCAAAATATGATAATTGACACAAATATATTTATATGTTCATCTTGTTTGTGAAAACATTTAGGGAAATAGGTTTGTTTAGTATCTTTTGTGTTTAAGTCAAAAAAATAACATTTATCATATTATTAAAAAACAATAAGTGGTTTTATGCTTATTTGTAATTTAGAAAATAACTTTATAAATTATATTTAGTTTAGAAATATTAATAATCGCAACAATAGTTTCATTTTATTTGTAATTTTTACTACTTATTGTTTTTCAAAGCAATACAACACTTAAAAATAATTAATAGCATTAATATATATCAATAAAAAAATCGGCATTTTATTTAGAATATGTAAATTAAAAATAGCATAATATTTCATAAATTTATTTTAAGTCTAAATAAGAAAAGCACAATTTTTCTACTTTTAGAATCTCTTATTTTACCAAAAGTCCATTGCCAATCGACAACAATAAAAACACCTTAATTATACTTTCTACTTTCTTTTAATAATTACATTTATAACTAAAGTCAGTTAAAAACTAATATATATTAGATATTTAAAGCTGACGCAATACAATAGAGTCGCATGGTATTAATTCATACTTTTATAGTCCATTTAAAACTATACAATTATGAATAATATTCTCTCAAAATTAATTTGCGTTTCAGAAGAAGTTGAACTTAGTAAATTTGAAACTGAACACAATTTTATGATACTTGAATCTAATCACATAGATGGTTATTATAATAGTGTTCCTCAAGAGTCTAATACACCATTATCAAATCATTATTTTCTTTTAATGAAGAAAAACATTCCTTGTTTTCAGGATAGAGTTATTAGAAGTATTTCGTTTTATCAAAGAGATAATAATGAGAGGCTGCACGTATATCCCGGTCATATGAATGTACACGGTAATGAGTATAACTTCATTAGATTTAGAAATAACGAATTTGATAAAGTAATACAGATGATTCCTTATTTTGAGAAACGAAATATTGAGTTTATCAAACCTAAAAGATTCTCTACTGTTAGAACCTTAATACAATTTAAAGAGATGGTAGAAATGGAAGAGATAAAGCCAAATATCTTTAGAGACAAAAGTGCTCATCATGTATTCTTCCTTCCAATTGCATTGGACGTGGAGTATATTACGTTCAGCAAGATGTTAATTCACATTAAAAACAACTGCGATTTTAAACAATTTGAAGCATCTTTAGTTTACTCTGTAAACAGACAATATGAGATTAATGATTATGCTAAGATATATTCACCAAACTGTGAAGAGGAAAGGTTGGATGAGTTTAATGACAACTTCAACAAAGCAGCCAAAGAGTTTGGATTATTGTAAAAATAACAAAGGCGAGCCGTGGCTCGCCTTTGTTATAATATATTTTGAGTAATTTTATTTATCATATATTGATGTCCAATATTGAGGCTTATTATCGCCCTCTCCTTTGTCCCAATATTCATGAGTAACGTACTGCCCATTAGGGAGCATTAGTTTGCGGTCATAAATCCAAATTACAGGATTAAAAACCATATCCTCAACACCTAAATTAAATGTGGGCTCCCCTCCTTCTTCTTTTGAAGCAATTTCCTCTATTTGTACTTTAAAGCGATTATACTCCAGCAGTTTCTTTAAAAACTCCATACGGTCTTTTGTAAGTCCTTTCTCAACAATGGTTACACGGACTTTATTTATAGTCCCAAAAGCGTGTTTATATGTTAATGCCATAGTTTAAATCTTTAAAAAATATTACTAAGAGAATTAATATAATCGTAAAATGGACTATAAATTCCAAGTCCAAGAAGTATAATAGATGCAACAGCAATTCCTATTTTAGCAAAAATATCGCTCTTAAAATGAGGAATTGGATTATCAGAACGACGTAAGAAAGAAGCTCTAATTATTAAAAGATAATAATAAAGAGAAATAGTTACGTTAAGTACTCCAATAAAAATCAACCAATAATAACCTTGACTTGCAGCAACAGTATAAAGGAAAAACTTACCAAAGAAACCGGCAATTGGCGGAATTCCTGCCAATGAGAATAAACCAATCATTAATGCAAGGCTAATATATGGATTAGTACGATATAGACCGTTATAATCATCAATTTTGTATTTATTACTTGCTAATCCTATCATTTGAATTGCTCCAAATATTACGATATTAGAAAGCACATAAATTGCAATAAAATAAATGACAGCACTTACAGCTAACTGATCGGCACTAAGCAAACCCATCATAATAAAGCCTGCCTGAGCTACAGAAGAGAATGCCATAAAACGTTGAAGGTTTTGCTGACGAAGAGCAAAGAAGTTGCCCACAAACATTGTAAGAATTGAAATACCATAAAGTAGATAAGTCCACACCCAAATCATATCAGCAAATACTTTGAAAAGAAGAATCATTAACATAAATACTGCTGCTCCTTTAGAGATAACAGAAAGGAAACTTGTAACAGGAGTTGGTGCACCTTCATAAACATCAGCTGTCCAAAAGTGGAAAGGAACCAATGAAATCTTAAATGCCATTCCCGAGAATACCATTATCAACCCTAATATCGAAAGATAAGAGTAAGCAAAGTTTCCGGACATTCCTGAGAAGTAAAGTGATCCACTAATAGCATACATTATTGAAACACCAAATAATAACATACCTGATGATAAAGCAGCTGAAAGAATCAATTTAATACCTGATTCAGAAGATTTACGACTAAATACATCATAAGAAGCAAGAGCAGCCACAGGAAGTGTAGCTAATTCAAGTCCGATGTATAACATAATAAAGTGTCCTGAAGAAATCATATAAAACATACCCAATAATGAAGACATTATTAGAATATAGAACTCACTAACTTTCTTCAAAGGAAGCATTTTGGTATTAACCCAAGAAACAGAAATCATCAAAATAAGGAATACTCCAATATTAAGAATATTCTTAAATGCTGCAATAAGAGGATTTGTGATAAACATTTCTCCAAAAAGGGTTCCTGTATCCAAAGGAAGTAATCCTATAATAGTATGAATTCCGAAAAGTGTAAGAGCAATTATATTAATGTTCTTTTTGTTGTCGGTAAAAATATCTGCCAGTAATAATATGAGAATGGTAATAGCTAAAACTATTTCATGTCTCATTAATAAAAAAGTATTCCAGTTCATTTCTATATAATTTTTAGATTATTCCTTGAATAAATGGTTTAACAGCTTCTGTTATAATATCGCTCCAGAAAAATGGGAAAATACCAATCAAAAGGCTAAATAAAACTAAGATAAATGTTCCTGTTTTTTCATACCAAGTAATAGGTGGTAAATCTTTATATTCGTCCATAACAGGACCCATGAGCATTTTACCAACCACTCTTAATATATAAACTGCTGTAACAACAATAGAAGAAACAGCGATAACAGTTATAACTCTATGAAACAAATCAGTATGTTGGAAAGCACCAACAAAAATATTCATTTCAGCAACGAAACCGGAGAAACCAGGTAAACCAAGGTTTGCCATACCGGCAATTACGTATAAAGCACCAATGATAGGCATAATGGTCATCAAACCTCCCATTTTGCTAACAATACGAGTATGAGTTCTTCCGTAAATAATACCAATTAATGCAAAGAAAAGTGCAGTAATAAAACCGTGAGAAAGAGATTGAAGCATTGCTCCTCTCCAAGCTACCTCATTCATCATCAATAAACCTAAAAGAACAAGTCCAAGGTGACTCACTGAAGAATATGCATTGATGTATTTAAGGTCAGTTTGTTTAATAGCACTTAAAGCACCGTAAGAAACGCCTATTACAGCAAGAATCATAAAAGGAACTACCCAATAATGTGCTCCCTGAGGCATCAAATACATTGCTATTCTAAATATACCGTAACCTCCTAATTTCATAAGTACACCTGCGTGAAGCATAGAAACAGCAGTTGGTGCTGAAGCATGACCATCAGGTGACCAAGTGTGGAATGGGAAGAAAGCACCTATTACAGCAAAGCCAACAAATGCTAGTGGAAAGAATATTATCTGAACACTTTCCGGTATTACAACATTCTTAATTTCAAGAATATTGAAAGTTAAACCTGTCATTCCTACAGCATCAGGATTTGAGTGCATATATAGTCCAAATATACTAACAAGAAGTAAAGCAGAAGCTCCCATCAACATAAGAGTAAGCTTCATTGCTGAATACTCTTTAGGTCCTGTTCCCCAGATTCCAATTAATAAATACATTGGTATTACAGCTATTTCGTAGAAAACAAACATTGTAAATAAATCCAAAGAAATAAAGAAACCGTAAACTCCTGTTGCTAATACAATCAGAGAAATAAAGAATTCCTTGGTTAAATCATTCACTTTCCATGAGATAAATGTTCCTGTAAGAACAATTATTGATGTTAGCATTATCATTAATACTGATATACCATCAACACCTATTAGATAGTGAATATTAAATGGTGCAAACCATACATAGTCTTGCATAAAGACCATTATATCAGTATTGCCACCACTCTTAAGTTGTAAAAATTGGTAAAGTAAATTGAAAGCCATTCCAGCTTGAACAATTGAACCAATCAAGGTTACCACACGATAATTGTTTTGCCCTTTTGTAAACATTAAGGCAATTACCGTAAGAACCGGTACTACGACGAATAAAGTTAATATATCCATTATGTTTCTTATCTAAAAATTATAAATAATACCAAAATAACATTGCAATTACTACCACTCCTGATACAAAGAACATAGCATAGTCTTGTACTCTTCCTGATTGTAATCCTTTAATTTTTTCTGAAATCCAAACTGTACTGTTTCCAATTCCATTCATTGTTCCATCAACTATATGCTTATCGAACCAAGCTGAGGGTGCAGAAATTCTTTCAAAGATAATCTTCTTAGTTACAAACATATAAAGCTCATCGAAATAGAATTTATTATAAGACCATTTGTAGAAAATACCAAAAGCAGCACGGAAACGCAAAGAAGCTTTATTTTCTTTTTTATACATTATAGTAGCAATAAGAATTCCTAATAAACCAATACCAACAGAAGCACCAACCATTATCCAATCAAAATGAGTATGCATTTCTTTACCATCAGCAGTTACTAAATCGTGGAATGGAATAAAACCAGACACAACCGTCATTATAGCTAATACAAGCAATGGAATAGTCATAGTTTTAGGAGCTTCGTGTGGAGTATGCTCGTAGTTTGGTTCATTCCACCAAAATATTCTGTAATATAATCGGAACATATAGAAAGCCGTCATACCAGCAACTAAATAACCTGTACCAAATATTAATAAATTATCATGAAAAGCCGCAGCAAGAATTTCGTCTTTACTAAAGAAACCTGCCAATGGAGGGACTCCTGATATAGCAAGTGCAGCAAGAAGGAAAGTAATATGAGTAATTGGCATATATTTTCTTAATCCTCCCATATCTTTCATATAATTACTATGCACAGCATGAATAATAGAACCAGCTCCTAAGAATAATAATGCTTTAAACATTGCATGAGTAAATAAATGGAACATAGAAGCCATAAAACCTAATCCTTCGTGTCCCTCATAACCGGAAACTCCCAATGCCAACATCATATAACCAATTTGAGACATGGTTGAGAATGCAAGTACCCTCTTAATATCGTGCTGAGAAAAAGCAATAATAGCAGCAAATATGGTAGTAAAGGCTCCCACATAAGCTACAACTTGCAGAGCAGCCCCATCATCCATAAAAGAAAACAGAGGAAACAACCTTGCCACAAGGAATACACCGGCAACAACCATAGTTGCAGCATGAATTAATGCCGAAACAGGTGTTGGACCTTCCATTGCATCAGGTAACCAAATATGAAGTGGGAACATAGCCGATTTACCAGCACCACCAACAAAGATGAATATTAAAGCCCAAGTAATTACAGATAATCCCATAAATACAGCACCAAACTTAGCTTGTAATCCTGCAATAAATTCAGGGTCTGCTAATACTTTAAAATCCCAGCTTTCGCCATAGAAACCCATCATTAATATACCCATCAAGAAACCAAAGTCTGCAAAGCGAGTTACAATAAATGCTTTCTTTGCTGCGAGAACAGCTGATGGCTTATTATAATAGTATCCGATGAGTAGGTAAGAAGAAACTCCCACCATTTCCCAGAAAATATAAATCATAAATAGATTGGTAGCTAATACTAATCCCAACATAGAGAATGTAAATAAACCAAGATAAGCGAAGAATCTTGTAAAACCAGATTCACCGTGCATATAACCAATACTATAAAGGTGTACCATTAATGAAATAGTAGGAACAACCACAAGCATCATAGCTGAAATTGGGTCAATAAGAATACCCATATCCATATGCAGTGTTTCGCTAAAACTAATCCATACTATGTTCATAGCATAGACTTTCTGGTAAACGTCATCTACAATAGCTCCTTCCATACCACCACTGAAATACATAAAGGCAGTGTAATATGAAATTAAGGCAGTAATTCCAAGTCCAACAGTTCCGATAATACCAGAAAGTGGCTCTTTAAGTCGTTTAAAGTTAAATCCCAATATTAAAAATAAAGAAATGGGTATTAACAATATTAAAGCTGTATATCCTAAATCCATTGTTATTTAGTTTTTCATTGTTTCTAATTTATCAGTATTTAGCGACATTACTAATCTGTACAGATTAATAATAATAGCTAAAGCAAGTGCTGTTTCCGCAGCAGCAATGGCAATAATAAATAGAGAGAATAAACCTCCATCTAATTGCTCCGGGAAAAGATATTTATTTATTACTACAAAGTTCAATGCTACTGAATTAAGGATTAATTCAACAGACATCAACATTGAAATCAAGTTCTTACGAGTTACAAAACCGAATACTCCAATAAAGAAAATCAGAGTGCTGACAGTTAATATCTCATATATGCTAACTCCTAATATCATAAGGCTTTATTTTGATGTTTCTTTTTTATTATAACTCTTTGCAATAACTATTGCACCAACCATAGCAGCAAGTAGTAACATACTAATTACTTCGAAAGGAAGAATAAATCCATTATCTCCATAATTTAGTAAAGCTCTACCAACCTCAGCAATAGTTGTTGATTTTTCTTGTGTTACTTCAACAAAATCATAATCGTATATTGCAAATAAAGTGGCACCTATTCCAAGAGAAGTAAGTGCTGCCGCAATAATTAGTTGTAGTTGCTTTGGTTTATCCAAAGGTTCACCAATACGCTCAACAAGCATTATTGAAGTGATATATAGAATGATAATTCCACCTGCGTAAACTGTCATCTGAACAGCACCAAGGAAGAAGAAATCAATCATAAAATAGATTCCAGCCAATCCTAACATCACAAAAAGGAGATAGACAATGGCTCGCATAATGTTTCTACTAGTAACTGACATTACAGCAAAAACAATCATAATAATCGCGATGACATAAAAAATGATTCTTTCCATTATTTCTTAGGATTTTTATAACCAGGGATAAAAGAAGATCCCGGTTGGTTTAGTACTTTAGTTAAACTAGCTCTATCTCTTGTAGAGTGGTGGAAGTTTTGACCCCATTGAATTGCATCTGCCGGGCAAGCTTCTATACATAAGCCACACATTGTACACATTTCTAAATGGTAAATATGCTTCTCAAGAAATTTCTTTGGTTTTCCTGTTTCTTCATTTATTGCCTTATCCCACACAATCTCTATTGACCCGTTAGGACAAGCAAGTTCACACATTGTACAAGCATCACATCTGTGTTGATTGTTCTCATCGTGATACATTACTACTTCACCCCTGAATCTATCAAACATTTTCAATGTATCAATATTATCGGGATACTCTACTGTTATTACATCTTTACGCGTGAAGAAATTAACGAAAAAATACTTTCCCGTAACTTTCATACCTGTGAGTAAGGTTTTTGTCGCGTTTGCTATATCTCCAAAATAACTCATAATTCTTTATTAAAAAGTTAATCCTAACCAAACCACTATGGCCATTAAAACAATATTTACCATACTAATAGGTATCAAATACTTCCACTCTAATGTTAGCAATTGGTCGATACGGAAACGAGGAAAAGTCCAACGAAACCACATCATTACGAAAACTATTCCCAAAGTTTTTATAACAAACCAGATTACACCAACATAAGGAATGCCATCAGTAATACCGAATGGCGACAGCCAAGCTCCAAAGAACAAGATAACTGCCATTGCAGAAATGATAAACATATTTACAAATTCTGCTAAGAAATAGTAAGCGAAGTTCATACCTGAGTATTCAGAGTGATAACCAGAACCTAATTCAGATTCCGCTTCTACCAAGTCAAAAGGAGTACGATTAGATTCTGCAGTACCTGCTATCATAAAAATCATAAAACCAATAATTGCTGGAATATGACCAGAAAGAATTAACCAGCCGTGTTCTTGTTGATACCCTACAATTTCAGAAAGTTGAAGAGTTCCTGTAAGAACTGCCATTGCAACTATAACCATACCTGTAGAAAGCTCATAACTAATCATTTGAATACCACTTCGCATACCTCCAATAAGAGAGAACTTATTATTACTAGCCCATCCTGCAAGGAAAATACCTATTACTGCAACTGATGAAACAGAAGTAATAAAGAATACACCAAGGTTAATATCGAAAGCTTGCAACTCATAAGAGAATGGAAGCACAGCCAAAGCCATAAGGGCAGTAACTATAACAAAGTAAGGTGCAATGGTATAAAGAAATCTATCTCTTTTTTCGGTTCCTGTTAGCTCTTTAGAAACTAACTTAAGAGCATCGGCAACAGTCTGAAATATACCGGCAGGTCCTCTTCGGTTTGGACCTAAACGTAATTGAAAGAATGCAGCCACACGTCTTTCCATCCATACTAGGAATAAACCCAATACAGCAAAAACGCCAAGGTAAACTGCTGCAACAACTACAATCTCTACCCAAAAGGCAAGATCAGCAGTCAGATGCATCTCATTCATTAAAAAATCTGTTATTATTGTATTGTTTGCTGTCATAATTATCTAGATTTTATCTGTCAATATCTGGCACAACCACATCAATGGTTGAAAAGTTAACAACTAGGTCGGCTATTTTAGTTCCCACACTCATAGTATTTAAACCGTGCATATTAGCAAAACTTGGAGAACGGAATTTCAAACGATAAGGATTTTTCTTACCATCACTAATTACATAAACACCAAGGTCACCACGAGCGGTTTCAACACGTTGTAAGAATTCTCCTTCAGGAAGCTTAATTACAGCTTTTGTTTTAACTCTGTGTTCTCCTTCTGGAATATTATCAATCAATTGCTCAATAATACTCATTGACTCCCACATTTCAAGAATACGAACTTTATAACGAGCAAAAGCATCGCCCTCTGTAGCAAGAATTTCCTGAAAATCAACTTTATCATAAGCACTATAAGGAAGTTTCTTACGAATATCGCAAGCAAAACCAGAAGCACGAGCGGTAGGTCCGTTCATTCCAAAATCAATAACTTGTTCTTTTGTTAGTATTCCAATACCTTCTGTACGTTTTCTAAATATTACATTATTAGAAAGTAGGTTATCGTATTCAGGAAGTTTCTTCTTGAAGTGAGCAATAAAATCTTTTACTCTTTTTACAAAATTCTCGTGCAAATCGTAACGAACGCCACCAATTAGGCTATAGTTCATTGTAAGACGAGAGCCACAAGTTTCTTCGAAAATATCATTAATCAATTCTCTATCACGGAAACCGTAAAAGAAAGTTGTTAAGGCTCCAGTATCCATTCCCATTACAGCCCACCACAATTGATGAGATGCAAGTCTGGTTAACTCAGCCATTATAGTACGAATTACCTTAATGCGGTCATTTACTTCTATTCCCGCAGCTTTCTCTACCAATAAAGCTACTGCTTCATTATTCATATGTGACGAAAGGTAGTCGAGACGGTCTGTTAAGTGAATGGCTTGTTTGTAAGAAACGTGCTCACACATTTTCTCTATTGAGCGATGAATATAACCCATAACAGGTTCTACATCACGTATTTCTTCGCCGTCGAGCTTCAGAACCATTCGCATTACACCGTGTGTTGCAGGGTGTTGAGGTCCCATATTAAGAAGATACTCTTCGGTGCGGATTTTGTCTGCTAAAAATTGTTGATTTCCCATCTTTTATCTTGTTAGCATATTAAATTCATCTACATAATCTTTTCTTAATGGCCAACCTTTCCAATCATCATCAAGGAAGATGCGTCTTAGGTTTTTATGTCCATTAAACTTAATACCAAATAAATCGTAAGCTTCACTTTCGTTGAAATAAGCTGCTGCCCAAATATCTGTTACAGTATCAAAGTTTGGAGTTTCTCTGTCCTCTGTTTTCACTTTCATCACAATCATATGATTGTGAGTAGTTGATTCAATATGATAAACTATACCTAGTTCAGTACCATAATCAACACCAGTTAATGAAAATAAATAATCAAAGGCAGTATCTTTATTTGTCTTAAGTTTTTCAGCTATATCTCGAAGTTCATTTGCAGGAACTTCTACAATTAGAAATTCAGAGCCTTCTTCCACAAAAGTGAGATTCTCAGACCAGCTTCCAATTATATTTTTTAATTCTGTATTTCCCATAATGCTGATTTATTTAGTTGTTCCTTCATCAAATCCATCAATAGGATTATTATTTACACGATGAGCCATACTCTCTTCGGTAATCTTATTTTGAAGCTCAAACATAGCGTCAAGCAGAGATTCTGGTCGAGGAGGACATCCGGGCACATATACATCCACAGGAATTACGTGATCAGCACCACGTACAACCGAATATGAATTGAAATAGAATGGCCCGCCAGAAACGGCACAAGCACCCATAGCAATTACATATTTAGGCTCAGCCATCTGATCGTACAAACGACGAAGAACCGGAGCCATTTTTACAGTAATAGTTCCTGCAATAATAATAAGGTCAGCCTGACGTGGTGTTACACGAGCTACCTCAAAACCAAAGCGTGAATAATCGTGTCGAGGGGCACCGGTCTGCATCATCTCAATGGCACAACAACTTGTACCAAAATAAAGTGACCAAAGAGAGTGTTTACGTCCCCAATTTATTGCTGCATCCAATTTGGTTACAACTATATTCCCACCATTTGCAGCAGGAATTACATTGCCGGGAAACTCATTTCCCAACTCTGTTTCCATATTTTTTACATCTACTCCCATCGTAATGCGCGTTTTTTCCATGCGTAAAGTAACCCAATTCCTAGTATTGCCAGAAATACCAATATCTCAACAAGTGCTACTGCACCTACTTCTTTAAATACTACTGCCCAAGGCATTAGAAATATTACTTCCACATCAAATATTAAGAAAATAATTGCAAAAAGGTAATATCCTACTCTAAACTGTATCCATGTTTTACCAAAAGTTTGAATTCCACTTTCGTAAGGTTCTCGCTTGGTTGGATTGTCAGATTTATAGGAGATTAAGTTAGCAAGAAAATTAGCAATAAATATTAAAGCTATTCCCGCCAACGGAAAGACTAAAAGTGCTTCTATTCCCATTATAAATTAGTATTAGTTTGTACAATATAAGCTGTAAAGTTAAAT
>Ga0256913_10000648_pt1 | contig 18226 bp, 16 predicted proteins | sample Axial_MatmetaG_FD_185970 | JGI IMG/M metagenome (GOLD analysis project Ga0256913, IMG submission 185970) | Deep-sea worm associated microbial mat communities from Axial Seamount, Juan de Fuca Ridge, Pacific Ocean - Axial_Mat | ecosystem: Environmental > Aquatic > Marine > Oceanic > Microbial... | reverse complement strand
TGTGACCCCGGTGCTGCCAACATAACCAACTACATCTCCCTTTGCCAAAACAGTACCTTCGCGGACCCCTTCAGCGATTTCATGAAGATGGAGAAAAATCTCCGTGTATCCACCGCCAATCTCAACCTCAACACAGTTGCCATTGTAATCGTAATTCCAGTTTAACCTTGTTACTCTGCCTCCCCGACAGGTTCGTGCGGGAGTCCCCTCCGGAGCTTTGAAGTCAACACCGGTATGAGTGTGGTTCCCTCTTGGTTCCCCGTAAGGCCCTGTCATTTCCTCAAAAGTAGTTATAGGCATGTAATTAAGCAACTTCATCACTTCTGTTCCGTCGGAGTAGTAGTGAGAAGGATAGTTATCACCAGTCATTTTGAAATTATAGACGGAAAAGGGCTGGTTTGAAGTTCCTTCCCTTGGAACGTATCGGAGAGCGATAACCTGGTTTTCGCGTCCCGTCTCTCCAATAAGGACATAAAGCGAATCTCCCGCGCTCATACCCCTCCACGGATCGGTATTCCACCACATGCACCTGACTATGTGCGCTCCAAGTATATCGGGATTATCAACTCTGTCCTGAAGACTTGCGTAAATAGATCCGTTTATTTCAAATGCAATTCTCTCCCAGGGACAACCGGCTGAGTCGGACTCGGTTGTTGAAGAGCTGTCAGCGGCAAGGGAATCCGGAGATGCTGTAAGCGAATCAACACTCTCTGAAAATACTTCAATTGAATTAACGGAGTCGGGGTACATTGTCTGCTGTGAAAGAGTATCTTCAAAAAAGGCAGAATTATCCGTGGTAAAATCTTCCGCACGAATAACGATTTCACCCTCTTCCGGTTCTCTTCGGCAGGATATCAGAAAGAGAATCAGGATAAACATCATTCCCGATAATGGATAAACAATTCGGAATTTATTCGTCAAAATATTGACATCCATTGAATTTGTGTTAACATACAAGTATTATGAATGACAATAATACGAAGAAAAACAGAATACTGGTAATAGATGATGAGGAACAGACATCAACTTTCTTGAAGGAAACACTGAAACTTGCTGGGTACTATTGTGATACAGCTTCACGTGGCAAAGAAGGGCTGCGAAGATTAAGAGGAAAGAACAGTTTTGATCTTCTAATTACCGATATCCGTCTGCCCGATATCTCCGGGCTCGAAATTCTTGAAACCATCGGCAGAAAGTATCCATTTCTCCCCGTAATCGTCATTACAGGTTTCGCAACCATAGAAAGCACCAAAACTGCTCTAAGAATGGGGGCTGTCGATTACCTGTCCAAACCATTCTCGACTGACTCCTTACTGTCTTCCGTCAGGACTGCCGTCCATTCATCATTCGGACGAATGAAAAATAGAAAACTTCGTAAGATAATCTACAGAAGCACTTTAATGGAACGGCTGATGGAACTTGTAATCAAAGTAGCCAGGACTGACAGCACTATTCTTATAACAGGGGAGAGTGGTACCGGTAAAGAGCTGGTCGCAAGGGCGATTCACAGTAATTCACTCAGAGCTACCCAGCCATACGTATCGGTTAATTCGGGAGCTCTTCCGGAAGGGTTGCTGGAAAGTGAACTGTTTGGTCATGTCAAAGGGGCTTTTACGGGAGCATCCGTCACGACGCACGGCCGCTTCAATGTTGCTGATGGAGGTACGCTGTTTCTTGATGAAGTTGGAAACATGAGCCTGGCGATGCAGGTTAAGCTCCTCAGGGTACTTCAGGACGGGGAATTTTCACCTGTCGGAAGCTCGGAGGTCATTTCAACAGATGTGCGACTTATAGCAGCCACAAATATGGACCTTGAGGAAGCGTTGAAAAAAAACGAGTTCAGGGAAGATCTTTTCTACAGACTTAATGTAATAGAAGTTCACATCCCTCCACTCAGACAGAGACCCGACGATATTATTCCACTTGCTGAACATTTTCTTTCGGAGTATACAGATCCCGGCGGAAAGGAATCGCCCGTTCTCAGTTCAGGTGCAGTTTCCATTCTTCTTTCATACAAATGGCCTGGCAATGTAAGGGAACTGGAAAACACGATGGAACGAGCTCGGGTTTTGTGCGAAAACAGTATCATAAAGCCTGAGGATTTACCCGGTAGAATGCTGTCATCGAGTGATAATCCCCCCGAACCGAATCTTTCAGGTAAAGGGATACAGCTGAACTCGCTATTGGATAATATAGAAAAGCACTATATCATTAGTGCACTGAAACAAAGCAACGGGAACAGAACCCGTGCTGCCAGGTACCTCGGACTCAAGAGAACTACCTTTCTTGCCCGGATAAAAAGTCTTGGTATTATGAAAGACACAGGCAGAAATCGATGAACAAAAAGGCCCGAATCCTTGTTGTAGATGATGATCAAATGGTAAGAACTTTCTGCCGGGAAGTTCTCGAACTTCAGAATTTCTCCATTGACGAAGCAGAGAACGGGACGAAAGCCCTGGAGATTTTAAAAAACAGTTCTTTCAGCCTGGTTCTCAGTGACATATTGATGCCTGATATCAGCGGGCTTGAACTGACAACAAGAGTCAGGAAAGATAATCCTGACACTTTTGTGGTCCTTTTCACCGGTCATGGATCCATTGATATCGCAAAGGATGCGATTCAACGCGGTGCCTTCGACTTTATAACAAAACCTTTCAAAATGGTTGAGCTGAACCAGACGGTCGAAAGAGCTCTGGAGGTTCGAAAAAAGAAACTGTCGGTTCTTCCATCCCCTGAACTGAATGATCTTTACAACCTTACGGTGAATATCAATATCTCCAAGCAGACCCTTCAGACATATCTCGATAGTCTTGTAAAGAGTTTGAAAATAACTTTCAGGGGAGATTCCGTAAGGATATATCTTTCAAAAATACCCGGAGACCTGTCTCTTGTCCGAAACGCGGGTTGCGGAAACGAGGAACTTCTCGATGAGGAGACATGGGAGTCTATCTGTAAGGCTTCTCTCAGCGAGGAAGGGGGTCTTCTGGCGGGAGAAGATACAACTTACAATCTCCCTGACAGTACCAATGTTCTTTCCGCAATGGCAGTTCCTATTCCCAGCCCTGAAGGCAAACTGGGAGTATGCATGGTAACAAGATCCGGTATTCCCGCACCATTTACAACCAGAGATCTCAAGCTCATGGGACTTTTCGCCGCCCAGGCCGGTAACCAGCTTATTAACCACAGGCTCGCATCAAATCTCAGAGATCAGGCAGATAATCTTGAGAAAATCAATATTCTCGCTGGAAAATTTTCATCTTCTCTTGATATCAGTCAGGTTCTCTCCTCTATAAGTAATGGTTTAAGAATGATGGTTCCATTTGATCTCTTCGGCGTATTCCTCGGAGGTAAGGACATGATACCTCTCAGTTACATGCTCGTGAGATCTGATATTCCTGAGGATATCCTTGACAGGAGTTTCCGCAGTATTCTTGAGAAATCACAAAACAGCAGGGACGTTCAGTTATTTCTTGACAGCGGAGTAAGGGACTCTTTTGCCAGTCCCAGGGTTGCAGACTGGAATTCTTCCCCATCGGTTGAAATCCTGGACCTTGGTGATTTTGGTTCGTTCAAGGGAATGATTGTACTCGCGATGTGGTCCGGAGAGAATATCTCTATCGGAACACCTTCATACATACCCATTCTGGTCAGGCATGCCGCTGCCGCTCTTAGCAATGCCTATCTCTTCGAAACCAGCGAAAGAAACCATATTCAGGCAATCTCAGCCCTGGCCAGCGCAGTTGACGCAAAAGACCCTTACACGAACAACCACTCAAGGAATGTTGCCGCTTATGTGATAAGCATAGCGTCTCGAATGAAGCTGCCCGCAAACGAAATATCTCTTCTTAATAACGCTGCCCTGCTTCATGATATCGGTAAGATCGGTATACCTGAATCCATACTGAACAAAGTGGGTCCCCTAACCGATGAAGAATATGACATTATTAAAACTCATCCGGAGGTCGGTTACAATATTCTCAGACCTGTCACCGCCTTCGGTAGCTTTATTAAGGCAGTCAGATATCATCACGAAAGGTACGATGGAAAGGGATACCCCGCTGGTCTCTCGGGTAAGGAAATCCCTTTTCATGCCAGGATACTTGCTGTTGCCGACTGTTTTGATGCCATGACATCAAACAGAGTTTACCGGAATTCTCCGGGAATTGACTACGCTATAAGTGAAATAAAGAAAAATAGTGGAACTCAGTTTGATCCGGAAATTTCTGAAGTATTTCTTTCCGTCCTGAAAACAACAACACCTGACAGTATTATTGACAATTACCTCTCCATGGGATCCAACCAGATTTCATTTTCGTAGTACGTTCACGGTCAAATATATTTCTCATGCATGCAGACAGAAAAAAAAACAAGTATAGTTGAATATTGTTAAACTATAGACAGAAAGGTTCAAACATGTCCGATATAATCGATATTCACGCCCGCCAGATTCTTGATTCCAGAGGAAATCCAACTGTGGAAGCAGAAGTCTTTCTTTTGAGCGGCAGCTGGGGACGAGCTGCCGTTCCAAGCGGTGCGTCAACAGGGGAATACGAAGCTGTCGAACTCCGTGATGACGGAGATGCCTATGGAGGAAAAAGTGTACTGAAGGCTGTTGAAAATATCGAAAAGATTATCGCACCTGAAATATACGGTCTTTCAGCGTTAAACCAGGCTGAAATCGATGAAACGATGATCCAGCTTGACGGAACACCCGATAAGAGCAGGCTTGGAGCCAACGCAATGCTGGCAGTTTCGATGGCCGTATCAAGAGCGGCAGCAAACCACCTGGATATTCCTCTTTACAGATACCTTGGAGGACCCGGGGCAAGACATCTTCCGGTTCCTTTCATGAATATTCTTAACGGGGGAAAACATGCATCAAATCCTATCGACCTTCAGGAATTCATGATCGTTCCATCCGGATTTAATACTTTCAGGCGGGCACTTCAGGCGGGAGTGGAGATATTCCATTCTTTGAAAAACAGGGCTGCCTCCATGGGACTTTCAACAACGGTCGGGGATGAGGGAGGGCTGGCTCCCGACCTTTCTTCAAACCACGCGGCTCTGGAATTGATAGTAAGCAGTATCGAAGACGCGGGATACCATGCGGGAACCGATGTTTTCATCGCTCTTGATCCAGCAGCGAGTGAATTTTACAGGGATGGCCTGTATTTCATGCATGGTTGTGACCCGGGCGGTCTTACATCGGACAAGATGGTGGATTACCTGGCTGAACTTATCTCTGATTTTCCTATAATCAGCATCGAGGACGGACTGGGTGAAGATGACTGGCAAGGTTGGGAACACATGAACAGTGTTCTTGGCGACAGAATCCTGATTATCGGTGATGATTTGCTCGTTACCAGTGAACAAAGGCTTGCAAGGGCCATACGATCCAAAGCAGCCAATTCGATTCTAATAAAACTTAATCAGATCGGAACGGTTACGGAAACCATGAATACAGTGAATCTTGCGCATACAAACGGCTGGAAGGCGTGTGTCAGCCACAGAAGCGGAGAAACCGAAGATACTTATATAAGTGATTTCACCGTGGCAATGAATACAGATCTTCTGAAAACCGGTTCAGCCAGCAGAACCGACAGAGTTGCGAAGTACAATCAGTTACTTCGTATTGAAGAGGAACTCGGCGCACAGTCTGTTTTCATGGGATCCAAAGTGTTCGATTTCAGCAACAGGGTTTGATTTGAATCATCGCGCAGGCAGCAACTGGAGACTATTTTATATCATACTTGTTTCGGTACCCGTAATAGTCGTGGCAATTCTCGTGTTTAACAGCCATGGTTTTATTGCTCTTTCCAGACTGAAAAGTGATGTTGATCAGCTTTCAGTATCGATCGACAGTCTACACAGGGAATTGGATTCGCTTGAATTCGAAATTGAACGTCTAATGAGTGATTCGCTTTATCTTGAAAAAATGGTCAGGGAAATTCTTGGCTGGGGTTACAGCGATGAATACATCATCAGGTTCGTTCACCCTGATTCAACGGAAACATCCTTCTGAAATCCCTCGAATTTCACTGCAGGGTATCCTCTGTCGGCAGAAGGGGAGTTACCATTATCGATGACAGCGGCTTCGAGACAGATGCCAGAGTGGCGGGACGCGTCTACAACGAAATACAACCCGTTGCTGGTGATTATGCGGTTGCGAAGAGAACGGAAGATATTCCTGTTGTAGAAAAAATTCTTGAAAGAACCAGTTTTCTTCAGCGTGCGTCAGCGAAGCGAACATCCGCGCAGGTAATCGCCGCTAACGTGGATATGGTTCTGGTAATCATGTCCATCAAAATGCCTGATTTCACAGAAGGCTTTTTAAGCAGAGCTCTTGTCGCTGCCGAATGGATGAACCTGAAGGCGCTGATTGTACTCAATAAAATCGACCTCTGCGGAAAACAGGAGGAAACTCTGACGGATAGAATTCTTTCAACTTATGGTCCCCGGGGTGCGGGTTACCCGTTGCTTAAAACCAGCTGCATAACCGGAAGAGGTACAGAAGCTCTTCTTAAAAAAATCAGCGGGTTTACTGTGGTAATGACAGGTCCTTCTGGAGCGGGAAAGACTTCGCTTGTAAAGTATTACAACCCTGCCCTTAACGTGAAGATTGGAAAACTCAACCCCAGGACAAGCAAGGGGCGGCACACTACCGTTTCAGCCAGGCTTATCCCTCTGGAAAAAAACACAGACCTGATAGATACTCCTGGATTCAGACTGTTCTCAATCGATCATATTCCGCGGACTGAACTGCAATTCTGCTTTCCTGAATTCAAAGATTATACAGGTAAATGCAAATTCCGTGACTGTCTGCACGTTTCCGAACCGGAATGCGCTGTAAAGATGGCAGTTGAAAATTCTGTTATTTTGAAGAAACGTTATGAGATGTACTTGAATTTCATGAATGAATAAACTGAGAGACCCTTTCGCGGGATTTAAGAATTACTTTTTTCTGAAGGAGAAATCCTTCCTGATTTCCGCGAAAAGTTTCCTCCAGGGTTCCCAGAGCTCAGGTTTTTTCTCTTTTGTTTCCAGAATATTTTCCCTTGCTATCAGAAACCCGAACAGCGAGATGAACGACAGCAGGAATACTTCCAGCAGAATAAGAATCCTTTTAGGTTTGCTCTTCCAGCCCGGATGTCTTGGTGGGTCAAGAACTCTTACCGACGGTTGTTCTCGGTGCTCGGCAACTATTGCCTGCTGCAGGCTGGCGCGAACCACTCCGGACAGTGTAAGCGCCATTTCAAAGTCCGCTCTGTAACTGGCATATTCGTACTGAATGGTTGAGTACTGATCCGGAGACATCGATATCATAATATCCTCGTAGCCTTCAGCCGGGTTGCCGGATTCGAGCATTTTGATTACGTCAAGAAGTTTCCCCGCCCTTCTTTCAAGGAATAGAGCCGTAGGGCTGTTTCCCCCGGTGATACCCGCGCGTATCGCGGCTGCCTGAGTAAGAAAGCCTATATACTGCCTCTTCAATTCTACGATGTTCTCTATGAAAACCGTAAATTCTTCTTCCGGCGAAATAACACCGTACTCCTGCTCAAAACTCTGAAGATTGGCCGTGGCGCTTTCCAGCAGACTGTCAGCCATTCGCATTCTCTGTTCAAGAAATACCCTGGACTGTACGAGTCTGCTGGTGTTAATTTCACTATTTATGCTGTCAAGAGTGGCAATAATGGAATTCGAAATTTCAACGGAGTACCAGGGGTCACCTGAAGTGAACTGTATTTCAATAAATCCTGAGGGAGTCACGCTTGTAGAGTAATTCTCAGCAAATTTCTTTCTTGCCCAGTACAACCCAACCTGTTCATCCCGATCATAGATACTTCTGAGGTCGGTCGAATCGATAAATGCTGTTGATAGAATTACATGTTCTACGAGGCTTCTGCTTTTTAATATCTCTTCGAAGACGTCTGACATCGTTGTCATCAAGGGCAGGGAAAATCCCATTCCTCCACTGAAATAACCGGCAAATTCTGAAACACCGAGACCGGCAAGCGACAGGCCGGTGGAAGACTGATCCTCGGGAGGCATAATTAAAGTGTTAACGGTATATTTCTTTTTCAGCATGAAGGTTATAACAACTGTCGGAATCATAATGATGAGAAGCGCCTTTATAAGAAACCATCTGTTCTTAAGGAGCAGGTAGAGATACCAGAGCGGGCGTGTTCCCTCGTTCATATCAATACAAACTCTTCCACGCTATCAGGATCGATGCAATACTCGTAAGAATCATCAGGGGATCCTGCCAGCCGACAAGATACTTCCGCGGAACAACAATGGTGGCTCCGGAAGGAATTACCGGAACATCATCAGCGTCAGCTTTACTGCCATCCGAAAAAACGACCTTTATGCCGTGTTCCGAAGCTTCGCGAACAAGACCACCCGCCTGTGAAATGTAGTAAAAAACTCCCATCCCTGCCGTATGAGGGTATATTCCCGGGGAATAAACGAACCCTGATACCGCCACCACAGGCGGTATTCCGGGGCAAACCACCATGTCTCCGGGAAGCAGCTCGGGATCAATTGATGGAATATCAAGAGGAGCATTGATCTTTTCCTCTCCACCACCGGGAAAATGCCTCATTACATAGCAACTGTCCCGGTACGCCCAGGTTCTTGTTCCGCCAATCCTTCTGATAAAACAGCTGACGGTTTCCCCGGGAATGTACTCAACCATTCCTCTTATGCTTCCAGCCCAGGGGTTAGTATCCGTGTTGCCTGTATATCCGGTGCCCATAGAGCCTGACAGCTTCACGGCGCCCTCTACCCAGACGAATTCCTCAGCCTCCGGTACATGAACTCTGTCTCCCTGTGAAAGAACAGGGTTTGACTGCATGGAACCTTTCAAAAGAAATTCTGTAATATCAACTTCTGCAGTATCACCATCCAGGCTGACTATCTGTATTGATGTCCAGCTTCCCGCCGGGGCAATTCCGCCGGCCAGTTCCAGCAAATCGGTAAGCCTGCTCGCTCCGCTGACAGTATACATTCCCTGGCTGGCTACCTGTCCGGTAACGGGAACCCTGAACGTTCTTAGAATTGCCAGACCTGTCATTCCCCGCAATCCGGGATACCTGGAATCGAAGCCGGATTCAATCAGGTCAGCAGCTTCGTAAAGTCTGAGTCCCGCCACGTGCCATGCGCCGGCTGAAGGTATAACCGCGTAACCGTCAGGCGTAACGGTAATGTAGATGATTGAACCGGCCTCGTACCCCGAAAGCCCGGCCGGAAGCCCCCCCTGCACTGAAAACCAGAGTACATCGCCAGGCCCAACCAAATACTCGGAAGGGTTTACTTCCCCGATCATCGGATCGGTTGGAATCAGATCGTCCGATACACCTGTGGCGATAAGAAATAAAAGAAGCAAATTCATTCTTCAACCTTCGCGAAAAATCTTTCGAATCACAGTTGCTCAAATCGGGGTTATTCCCGGTTATCCAACCTTTACCAAAAACCCTCCTGTGTTAAAGCAGACTCGACACCATTAAAGCTTTTATCGTATGCTTTCGATTTTCAGCTTCGTCCCATACTACTGATGACGGGCCTTCAATAACCTCTGCGGTGACTTCGTTCCCCCTCACGGCAGGCAGGCAGTGCATGAAGATAACATCTTGATTGTCGGCCATTTCCATCATTTCTCTATTTACCCTGTACGGTTCGAGGAGAGTCATTCTTTCCATGGCCTTTTCTTCCTCACCCATTGATACCCAGACATCGGTATATACTACATCGGCTCCCGGAAGCGCCTCCTTCGGTGAAGATGTAATTGTAAGAACCGAACCGGAATCATAAGCAATTTGCTTAACTGTATCAACAAGGTCGGATTCAGGGTAGAGCGAATCCGGAGCCACAATAGTACAGTTAACACCCATTATCGCGCATCCAGCCATAAGGCTGTTCGCCATATTGTTGCGGCCATCTCCGGTATAGACGAAGTTAAGACCTTTAAGGCTGCCAAAGTTCTCTTCCATCGTCATAAGGTCAGCTAGAACCTGGGTTGGATGGAACATATCGGTAAGACCGTTGTAAACCGGAACACCGGAATACTCAGCCAGAATTTCGACGGTCCTGTGGCTGAACCCTCTGAACATGACAGCATCGAACATCCTTCCAAGAACCCTTGCCGTATCCTCTATGCTCTCTTTCGCTCCAAGCTGTATGTCGGAGTTTGACAGGAAGACCGGATGACCGCCTTCCTCGCCGAATGCCGTCTCAAAGGCACAGCGTGTTCTTGTTGATCTTTTCTCGAAAAGCATGGCAAGGGTTTTGCCCTGAAAGCGCTGGTTAACCTGAAAGGCGGTTCTTTCAGCCTTCAGAAGATGAGACACATCAAGAAGGTATCGGATATCATCACTTGAAAGGTCCAGTAGTGTAAGCAGGCTCCGTCCCCTGAAATTCACGGCCATGAATCACCTCTTTCGATTATTGTATCTGAACTCTATCGGAAACAATCTGTATCAGGTGAATATACATTGAAATGTCAACCGCACAAAACAAAAAGGGCACGCGTTTCAGCGTGCCCCGTACCCTGAAACGGGTAATTCAGCTTTTAAAATACGTAGTAAGCACCGGCCAGAATGTTAGGGGGAGCGTAAGTCTGCCAGCCGGACCACTTGTAGTCGATGCTTGTCGTTCCGGTTGTAGTGGTAGTAGTAGCGTTAGCGTATCGGATTCCATACTCGGTGAAAAGAGCGAAACGTTCGGCACCGGGAATTGCGAAATCGACCCTCATGAGAGGATCAAGACTCCAGCTTGTTGTTTCAGGGCCGTTAACTCCGCCTACTTCATATGTGGATTTTCCGTAAAGGAACTGTGCGCCGATGCTGAAACTTGTATTGGCAGGGGCTGCGATAATGTAATATCCGCCTGCGCCGAAAACCATAACATTTCCATCATATTCAGATGCCGCCTGTGCAGGGCTAAGTTCAAAATGATTCGTACCGTAGCCGATCAGACCTTCGATACGAAAGTCCGGTGATGCCATGAATCCAATGCGAAGCATGTATATATCTTCAAGCGAAAGATACGAATAACTTTCTGAAATATTTACGTATGTAGGAACCGGTGACTGCTTGAAGCCTATTGAGAATCCGGCAAAGGCAGTGCCTGCGAAAGCAAGAACACATATCAGCAGAAAAACCCTTTTCATTACTCTCCTCCTTGTTTTAAGAGCAGCCTATTCCACTCCATAAACACATAACTTGGCTTAAGTTTAATAAATGAACAACTGCTTGTCAATCAAAGTTGCGTGGCGGCCCGCCAGAGGAGCATCATGGCAAGATCGCCTTTATTCTGGCAGCAAAGATTATTGTCAAGAAGAACCAATCCCAGCTTTCTTCCCTCGGGTGAAAGGGCTATTAACGCAAAAGTTTTATGATGCTCTCCCGCATCAACCCAGCCGTACAGGTCCCAGCCCTGTGCAACTTCCGACGCCTGTCCGTCTCCCATATCAGGATTGTCTATTATTTCAACGACAGAAGGCATATTCATTCCCGAATAAATTATCTGAAGGACATGCGCAACATCTTCCCACGAACTCATCGAAGGAGCGGTCTGGGGAGCTCCCTCCCATTGAAGCTGAATATCGTGAAGTTCAGTATCTTCCATTCCGTTCGCGGCTACCCATGCCGAAAGACTTTCCAGACCCACCGTCCACATCGCTCTTCCCGCAGCCTCTCTGTTTCCATTGAAAGCCCTTCTGAACCTCTCCGCCATAGTCTCGTCTCTGCCGACAATCGTATCGGGAGAAATACTGTTATTCTTCATCAGTTCAACGGTGTATGCCAGCATGAAAAGATCGGGATCGTCAAGTGGAAAAGAGCCGCTTCCGGTTGAGGCTAGTATATCCCCGGTTTCAAGATCGATAACGGCTGCCCCGAATTCTCCCCCCCGAAGTTCCTCAATTGCGGGTATTGAAGATTGCTGGGTCTGAATCGAAAGTACCGTAAACGGAGAAGCGGTAACCAGGAATCCTGAGAGAAGTAAATTAAGCATATTTACCTTTCAATGACTGTCAGGGAATGTATTCCAGTTAATTTCAAATGTTTCCATGAGAAATGATAATTGTTCCTTCGCTGTAATCGCTTTCATAGTTGACTCCCTCGTATACAATTGCCCTTACATAGTATTCATCCTCCGGAAACAGAGAACAGTCCCACAGGTAGCCGGAAGACTGGGTTGAAAGGGAATCGGATATCTGGACAAGTCCCGTTTCCGGATTAAGGTCTGTATCCACAAACAGTAACACACCCGTATCTGAATATTCAGGTGCGCTGAGAGTCCATTTTATGATATAACTTTTATCTGCCTGCACTCCTCCGGCGGGGGGGTGGGTAACATCGATGGAAAGACCGGTTCCCCATGGACTGCTGCAGGACATAAAGAACAATATAAAACACGATAGCATTAGTTTAGAGTACAAAAAAACTCCTTAATCATTACCCAGACACAGGCGTGTCCAAAATAGCTTTCTAATTTAGTAAGTGTGCCCTTCACTTCATGAGCATTTCTGCTCATGTTTGGGTGATAGTCAAAGTCACCTAAACAATTGAAGGGCACAAAAGTATGATACATAATGTTAGCTTGTTCAGCCAGGTGCTTCAACAGCTTCCACGGAACATCTTCAGAGGACATGTAAAACGTTGTAAGACAGAACGTAATGCAAAAGGGTTCACTTCATGGACTCATTTTGTGTCAATGCTCTTCTGTCACCTGGCTCGAGCTGAATCTCTTCGTGAGGTTTGTAATGGTCTCGCCGGAATGGCGAACAAAGTATCACATCTTGGATTACCCTCTTCCCCGGCGCGATCCACTCTATCCTATGCGAATGCGAACAGAACATCGAAGCTGTTTGAAGATTACTACTATTCTCTGCTTGAGCACTTCCGTAACGCTGAGATGCTGTTCCGGGGGAAGAAGTTCCGCTTTAAAGCGCCTCTCAAGATACTTGATTCAACTCTGATATCACTGTGTCACAGCTCCTACGAGTGGGCGGTTTACCGCACCGGTAAAGGAGCAGCAAAGATACATGTGCTCCTTGATGCTATGAAGCTGTCTGGGAAACTAATCGTGATTTCAATGAAATGGGTGGGATCGTTACAGACTCAGGACACTATATGGCTGCAGGAACTAAATACTATTACGGCCCTACTTCCTTGGCACCAATAACCAACTATACTGACTATTACGTTCTTTTCTACGGGAATCCTGTATCCGACTCAAATGATCAGCTTATTGATTCTGAAACTGTCTGGCAAGAAACAGGTATATCACAGCAGGTCGAAGCAGGAATGACAATTGGCAGGCTAGATGGAAACACTAGTTTTAGAATCAAGTTATTTGACTCTGTAAACACATCTACTCGAGCCGAGATTTCAGATATTTCGGGTCGCAACGTACGTTCACTTCAAGGGACTAGTAGCGGTGAAGATTGTGTTACTTTCTATTTTGATGGTCGAGATGATTCAAACGAGATACTCCCAAATGGAGTATAAGTTGTTTTTATCTCTGATGGTTTGAATGTAGATAGTGCCCATTGACATTGATCCATTAGCTATTCGAACCGTATCACACGAAAGGGCATCTAATATTTAGATGTCCTTCCTTCCTGATTTGAATACGTATCAATCCTGAATTCTAATCTGTCAGTGCTTCGTACAGGGTTCTGAATCCCTGATCAACATCGGCTGGATCATCGATATTTTTTGCAAGGACCACTATACCAAGATCGGAATCTACGGGTTGATCTATGATGAGGAACATCAATTTACTGTTTTCTGTGATATCGATCCATGCGTAAATAACGTTATCAAGGCCCAGAGTTGCTCTGTTAAAGTCTGAAAGAGGGGGATTTGATCCAATATTCCTGACACTGGACTGATCAATGTTACCGTAGACAATTTTCAAAAAAGCCATCGCGTCATTCACTGAAATATAGTTGGTGTCAACTATGGGGCATTCGGGATAGTTCTGCTGTACGCCGTTGATAACAGTTCCGTTATACCCGTTTGAATCTAACCATTCGTTAATCCTGCCTTCTCCCATACTCCAGATCACAGCCTGACACATACCATGACTGCCCTGCTGTGCCCAATGCAATCTTTCCCAGAAAAACTCATTTCTGGCTATGAGATCATCAAGAGGGATAATACCTTCGTTGGAAAGGACTATAGCAAATGCCGTGAGCGGTAAGTGCGGGATTTCAATCGGGAACTGACTATTAGTTTCAAAGGTTTTCTCTTCGCCTGTCTTAAACTCCACAACTCCGAGTCCCCATTCGGCTCCGGACAGGCTTGATATTTCTCGAAACGTCTCATCGAGGTTTCCCGGCAGGCTGGCATCGGATGAGGATACAAGCATTTCCATCCCGGTAATTGAACTTACCAATACTGTAAGAATCAGCAGACCAATATAAGATTGGGTCATTATCTATCCTCCATAATAGAAATAGGGGGAGTATTACACTCCCCCTTTCAGCTTCAGTTAAGGTTTACTTGCTAGTAAAAAGGGTAAGACCTGCTATCGTCTGGATTTCGTAGCTGAAGCTTACGATTGTGCCATTAGCTGTATTCGGATCGGCAGAGATACTGAGATTGTAGATTTTTGCATAATAACCATCGTAAAGGTATACGAATACTCTGGCATCCGATGTGTAAAGCATATAGCTCTGGCTGAACCAGGGACCCGAAGGACCTGAAGTACTTGTAGTCCAAACATCACAGTATCCGGCTTGCGCTGGTTCGAACATATAGCTCTGGCGTCCGTTACCATAGGTTCCCCAGTTTCCGGAGAGCAGCCATACATCGGTATCACCTTTGCTAAGGTCCCATGCGTAGATATCCTGGACAAAGTTCGTATTGCTGGCCAGTCCGGTCTGACCACTACCTGAGGTTTTACCAAAAATAAAGGCACTGTGCTCGTCAGCTGCACTATAATTGTCATAGATTGTATAAGTAGTGGTATCATCAACCGGCATAGTATTAACTTCGTTGGAGTTGTTGGCTGAAGTGTCCGAACCCTTGTAAGCCATTACTACGTAGTATCCCGCAGAGGTGGCTGTATGGGTATAGGTGGTTGCTGTTACGTCGCCAACCTTATCCCAGGTTCCTGTTGAGGTTGTGCGGAAATAAACATAGTATCCATCAACATCTGCGACGGCATTCCAGGTAAGTACAACATTCTGCCCGGCGGAAGTGGCGTCTATTGTAAGCCCTGTTACGTCTGCAAGCGTGCCTCCGGGATTAGCAGGATTGTCGCCAGCGCAACCAGCAAGAAGTACGATTCCGGTTAGAAGAATCATAAGTCCAAGCTTTTTCATGGAATTTCCTTTCTGTTAAAATTTACGAATCCACATGAGAGCAAAATAAATCTGTTCATGCGAAGTGTCAAATCCCCCTCAAAATCTGTTTGCCGCTAATCGTCTGACGCGAGATCGTCATATATCAGTTTCAGAGCTTTTTCTGCCGCAGACCTGACATCAAGGTTGCGGTCATGAGCAAGCTCCTCGAGCGTGGTGATCCCTCCGGCATCACAGATTTCTCCAATAGCAACCGCTACCTCCCTCCTGATTCTGCTGGTGGGATCTTCTGCCAGTGGTAGAATGAACGGCAGAGATTCCGGGTTACCAATTGTTCCCAGCGCCTTTACAATACCGGTCGTAAGTCCTGTTGACATAGTGTCACCGGGAAAAGAAAGTATATTTTCAAGAGGAATTTCAGCCCTTTCGTCAGCGAGTTTCCCGAGAAAATAGACAAGGTTTCCTCCGTTTCTTGATGGAATACTGTCAATTTTATCAAGAAGTCCAAGCATAAGTTCCACGGATATATCTATGTTTTCACTGAACACTTTTTCCATTGCGCGGCTTTCAAGCCCGCTGAGGGTTCCCATGTGGTTATCTATTACGTACCTTACCGCTTCTTCCCCGCGCGATGCCAGTTCTTCACGATGTGCTTTTACCCTGTCACCGTTCGGGCCTACAGCCCATTCCGAAGCAATGGAAAACAGAGAATCAAGCTCAAGTGATCCGGGGTCTCCAATGGAATCCTGGGGATTGGTACCGCCGGGCGTCAGGTTCGGAAGGTCGACGCCAACGCCATATTCTCCCGAAAGCCATCGAGTTGAATCACTGCCGGAACCTGAATACACATCCCTGCCGGCCAGGTCGATAAAAACTCCTGCTCCCGAAGATCCCCTTGCCCAGTGGGCTTCACCCTGCCCTCCTCCACGCACACAATATGTATCGTTCCCCTCTACATCGATGAAGATGGATGCTGAATTGGTCAGGGAAAGTGACTGCCCCCCGTCGCTGCAGTACCAGTCATTCCCGCCACCATCAAGAAGAAACCCCGTTGAAAGATCGTGAGCGCTTCCCTGGGCAGGCCCATTTCTTGAGAAGTAACTGTCGTCTCCATCTCCATCCCACAGACATCCGGATGCAAGATGGATACCGGATCCCTGACTGTACTGCGCAGCCTGGTACGAATCCTGACCGGATTCATCGTAAAGCATTCCGAGACCGTAGAAATATGAGCTTCCCTGCCCGAACACTTCTGCTCTGTACGTGTCGTTTCCTTCTCCGAAGTCGGCCATAAGCCCGATTCCACCTGCAATAAGAGGTCTCAGCCCCATACCGAAGCCCTGTGACATAGCCTGATTATCGTCCGGCAGCAGGGGTTCATGTGAGTACCTGAATCCCGCAAGTGAACAATCGCTGCCGTCCATATCAACCAGGATTCCCAGGCCGGCGGGTCCGCCAAAGCCCTGTCCGAACATATCAACCTGCCTGAAATCATCACCCGCTCCGTCGTAGAATATCCCCCTGCCCAGGCAGCCGGCACCCTGGCTGAACGTACCTCCACGGTAAAAATCATCGCCCTGCAGATCAAGCAGGAATCCCAGACCCACCAGTCCTGCCCCCTGGGAAAAGTCTTCCGCGCGGTAAGTATCGTTCCCGCTCAGGTCAATTACTCCCCCTATTCCCATAAGGCCGCATCCCTGGCTTACAGGTGAGGAACTTGTATAGGTATCATCCCCTTGAAGGTCTATTACAACAGATATTCTTTTTCCCGCAGGACCCGCGGCTCCGCCGATACCCTCTTTGTAGATATCGTTTCCACCTGTATCTATTATCAGTTCAAAAGGACAGTCCCGGGTATAGATATTATTTCCTTCTCCGCCTATGACCCACCTGACCGGGCCGTCAAAGCAGAACGAAGCAGTGGTTCCGTAAACGCCCGGCAGGGTAACGGGAAGTTCTGCGGGCCACTGTGCTCCCTGAAGACTTTTCGCGGCGATTACAAGCTCCTCGAGAGAAATGTCCTCTTCGTAACGGTACCTCTCAAAAAGAGCGGTCAGCGTATCCATCTCCATTTCCGTTTCGGGAAGCGGTTGCATGTTCCAGCTCTCTATGACCGAATTCCACTCGAGAGGATCGCTCTCATTCAGCCAGACGGCAGGTATTGCGGCAATCAGAGAATCAATCGCACCCTGTCCCAGGCTGTCCATCCGGGAGGTTATCAGCGAATCAGCTTTCTTAAGCAATCCAAGAATTCGGGTCAGCCCTTCTCTGCCGGCTTCATCTGATTCCAGGAGTCTGTAATCGATCAACTCGTTCAGGTACCCGTCAAGTATTACTGGAATTTCCTCAACATGCTGAATAGCTCTAATTACCGTTGTATCTGCAAGATGCACTTCTGTTGCCCAGTTTCTGTCAAAATCAAGCTGTTCCCTGGTCAGGTTCAGTGTGTCCAGGGCAAGTATCATCGCGGAATCAGCTTCCGCGGGCCAGGGATCTCCGGGCTGTATACCGGAAATCGTAACCGCGGAAATCATAAAAAATACTGCCGTCATCAGCGCTGCCTTTCATGGAAATATAAATTCTCTGTATCAGGGTGAAATAACCATATACATTTCATTGAACAAGTCACCGGTTTGACACCGAAAACTTCTTCTAATAACTTTGTGCATGGATTGGGGGCGGCCCGGAAATTCCGGACCTGAGAATCGTACCCCTTGAACTTGACCCGAGTAATGTCGGCGTAAGAAAATCCGGAGGTTTTCATGAAACCCGCAGAAATCACCTGCAACGGTCTGGCTGCTGTTCGAAACAGGACACCCATGATCCATCACATCACAAACAAAGTAGTAATGAACCTCACGGCAAACGTTACCCTGTGCCTGGGGGCAGCTCCAGTGATGGCACCTAGTATAG
>Ga0256913_10000647_pt1 | contig 18231 bp, 14 predicted proteins | sample Axial_MatmetaG_FD_185970 | JGI IMG/M metagenome (GOLD analysis project Ga0256913, IMG submission 185970) | Deep-sea worm associated microbial mat communities from Axial Seamount, Juan de Fuca Ridge, Pacific Ocean - Axial_Mat | ecosystem: Environmental > Aquatic > Marine > Oceanic > Microbial... | reverse complement strand
TATTTCCAAATCAAGACTTATTTTCTTGTGAATATGGTTAAATTCTTCGTTTATCCATTGTATTTGAACTTTCTTATTGTATCTTCGAAAACTATCGGATAGTTGTGGTAAATATTATAAAAAAGATTATTATTTATTAAAAAGCGTTCAGGGTATCGGTGGAATAATTGCTTGTGGAATATTGAGTGAAATAGGTGATTTAAGGCGTTTTAGTCTAAAAACAACTTGCCGGTTATGTGGGGTTGTGTCCCAATATGTATCATAGCGGAGAAAAATTCAGAACCAAAGGAATGAGTAAGCGTTCGAATCGTTTGATACGAAGTTATCTTGTAGAAGCAACATGGCAAGCATTACGATTTGATCCGGTAATGCAAAAATATTACAAAGAACATTCGGGAAAAGATACAAAAAAGATTTTGATAAAAGTGGCGAGAAAATTATTAAGCAGACTTTTATCTGTAATAAAAACCGAAACTCCCTATCAAATAGGAGTTGTAAAATAGAATTTATAAAGATATTCTTAGAGAGCTCAAAATCAAATGAGTAAGTAGGAAGTACAACATAACAATGTAGGTGAAACAATAAAAATTATTGTTATTACATATTATAGCAAGTTGACTTCTTGCCTTATTGTATTCTAATAAATGCCGGTGATAAACCGTTATTTATACCACATATAGGATGCAGAGTCTTTAAGAAAAAAGGATAAATATATGGAGATTAAAATTCTTAAATATGATATATTTACTTAAAAGTTTTCGGGAGCTTTACATAGGATATTGTTAGCAGTATGTTGTTATTCTTCAAGTAGTTTATCTAATGCGAATTCTGTTAACATTTCGTGATTCCCTTCAAATATTATTAAACTTAAATTTCCATATTCCTTTTTTAAACAAATTTTTCTTCCCCCAATATTTCCAAAATCCCCTAATGGTCTGCGAAATTCAAGAAGTTTTAACTTCTCATTATCCGATACATATTTAGAAGAATCTGAAACGGATAAATCTTTTAATAACTTATTATAGAAATTGATTGAATGAGTTATGGGAACACTTCCTCGTATTCCATCATAAATCCCAGCATAAATAAATAGTTTTGAATTTTTTAATTTGTCAGTTGGTGTATCCCAATAAATTGGTGATTTTTGTTTTGCATTTTCAATATTTAAACTTTTTTTTGATGATGTACAATCCAAAATATTTTCTGCATAATTGATATCTCTTATTTTACTTTCACTATACCAAGCAAATAAATCTGCTATCGATGCCCAAGCAGAAAACTTTTTAATATTATGTTTTGATTTCATAAATGTACTAAGAGTAGCATAACCACCTCCGCTAACCCCAATAACAAATATTTTCGAAGTGTCAACATTAGAATTATTAATTGCAAAAGTTATTGCGTCATCAATATCTTGTAATGCTAATTTACTACAACAAGAGTTTGTAGTCCAATTCGCTCCACGAAAATTTGGATGAATATAATTCAAGTTTTTTTGTTTACATAATTTTGCTAGATCATCATTTTGGGAATAATTACCACTCCAAGTATGTAAACTTACAATTAATGGTTTAGATCCTTTTGATTTTGTATTATAAAAATATGCCTTTTGAATATTATCATCCAGTTTGGATTTAATCTCAACTATTTTAAATTCTTTATCCCAATCTGTTTTCCTCGTGTCATCAAATTTTACATATGTTTCAATAAATTGTTTTTTAATAAAAGCCCAAGTGGTTTGATTTTGTCTTAAAACTATTCCAATTCCAATACCAAAGATTAACGTTAAAACTAAGATTGTTAGCTTAAAGAATTTCTTTTTCATTACTCTTTCCTCCTTTTGTAATTAACTCTATGCATAATCCATGTGAGTATTTCTATTATTCCAGAGCGCCTAATTTAAATTTTACTAGAAATGCTGGGAGTTTTAATTTAATTTTCACCATCCTAAAGTTTGTTCAATAAATTTTATCAAATCTTCAGCCATAACTTTATGTTCCGCTGGGTTAGGATGACCATGAGTATTTTTATACGGTTCGAAAAAAGTATATATATTCGAATCGTTCAAATTTGCAATGGCTTTTCGAACATAGCCCTTCCACGGAGAACCTTCTTTTGTTATGCCCAGATTGCCTAACATACAAATTATCTTTGTTTTAGGATATTTGTCCCTAATTGCTCTTACAAAATTCGAATATGAATCAATTAAAAATTTTTCGCTCGGTTTTTGTGTTCCGAAATTTGCCTTGAATTCCTCCCTCTCGGGCATGTTTATCAACCACGAATCGTTTTGAAAGAGATTAATAATCACCAAATCCGGTGTGAATTTTGAAAAATCCCACTTGCTTTCAGGGTCTTGAGGATCAGTAAGATTATAAATATCGCTTATTAAAGTTGGGAACCAACTAATCGTGATGCCGATACCGCTTTTTACAATAAAGGAATATTCGGCGTCAAAATGCCGAGCGACCAAGGCGGCATAAGTAACATAACAGTTTGTAAAAATACTATCGGGCGAATCATTTCCCGAAGTATCTTCCGCAGCATAACCGGCGGTTATTGAATCACCGTAAAATTCTATTTTATGTTTTTTCTCCGGAGAACGGGGCAGCGGCTTTGTTCCGTTTTCCAATCGAAATCCATAAAACCATGTTTTTCCCCTGTTCCATTCCGTTCGCTTGTAAATTTTAACGGAATGCTCGTTATCCTCGAGATTATTGGTTAAAGTATAAAAAGATTTGTTAGTATCTAGGCGGATGATTGTCGGTTCACCATTGTCCACAATAACATTAAAGTAATTATCCCCGTTCTCGTCTTTAAGCAACGCTTTAACCGTAGTTCCTTCAAAATTCAATTTTATCGTAGTTGCCGACCAATAAATCTCTGCGCCCGAAGAGTCCGTAAAATTAATTCTACCCATGTAATCGATTCGGTTATTTTTGTAGTCAATAAATTGTGATGATTTTTGACAACCTATAACCAACACTAGTAATAAAAAATATATCAAAATTCGTTTGTTCATAATTTTTTCCTTGATGAATTATTACTAAATCCTATAATTTTTATTTCTTTATTTTCCATACTTTGAAATTTCCATAGGTGAATTTCGAGTACATTTGTCGAAATCCGATCTTTCCATCTTTCAGAATAGGGCCGTAATCGCTGCCGTTATCTGTCCAATCGATTATTTTTCGATTATCGACAAACATTTCCGTCGCGCGGCGTTAACGTAATATCGTCACCTTTTCTCCTTTCACCACGAAAAACATGATATACAACCCTGCATCCGTTTCCAAACATTGCGCTTCCCATTCGGCAATAAAACTATCGAGGAAATTTACCGGGCACCAAAATACATGATGCCCTTCTTCGTTTGGCGATGACAGATGCATTCTCCCGTTGATAAATTTAATTTTACAGGATACTTCCATTACCTAATCACAAACGGATTTCTTTGATTTCATACAAGAGCTTTCCTTTGCTAAAAGCACAGACGTTGGATTCAGATTCCGATTTTTTAAATCTCATTTATTTGCAAATTGTTTATTTAGCCATAAAAACGCTTCGTCTTGCATCTCTTTATTAAAAACATGATTTGTATCCCAAAGCTTCGTTTCCAGCCTTGAATCAACTCCTTGCGATTTCCATATTTTATGTAATTTTTTATACGCCTTTTCCACGGCGGGCACGGGGAAAAGCTCGTCGCGACGCCCGTTGTAAAACAACATCGGTTTCGGACATGTGATGCCTGCAATATCAGTGTGATCAAGATATTTATATATACCCGGGTGTAACATTGTATAAGCTGAATTACCTCGCATTTTATTGGCACCGGGGACCACCTGATCCTTTATCGACGCTATCCAGCATATTAACCGCTTTTATATTATCAGATAAAGTAGCGACTTGAAACGACCGAAACGATCCCATTGATAAACCGATTGAAACAATTCGCGTAGTATCTACCTTGGGTTGTTCCGCTAAAAATTCAGCAGATCTGACATCTTCGTAAGCTATTAATCCAGCAAATGACGCCCCGAGATTGAACAAATTGCTTGCAAGCGCCTGTTGTCCTTCATAACCCCCGCCACCTCTATCACCCCAATTAAGAGCGTCGATTATAAAACAAACATATCCCGCTTTCGCCAGCTCATCTCCGACATATCTTCTGCCATAGGTTTCGTTAACAAATTCCAGAGAAGATTGCATTTTTTCCCCGCTTACGCTAAACGGACGAACCATTTTTTCTTTACCGATATCAAACCGACTGCTATGATCGTGAAGAAGAAGAGCGCCTGGAAACGGACACTTCCCTTTCGGCTCAAGTAGATAAGCTAATACTCTACTATCTGCCGAAATGCTCAAAACTACTTTCTTAGCTACATAACTCCCACGGTCTTCTTCTCCGATTATAATGGGATTAAACGGGACTTCAGGTGGTGTATACAATAAACTTTGATTCAATTTCTCTCGTGCTATTTTCCGCCATTCAGAAAAATCAGTATAATTCCCTGAAAGCCACGACATCGGGAAAGTCATTCGCTCAGTTAGATTTTTATAGAAAACAGGTAAGCTGTCTTTTACGCCAACTTTTTGATGTTTTGTAAGTGAATCATTTCTCAATGATAATTGCGAATAGATAAACCAAGGATAGACAAATATCATTAACAAAGCTATGAATACAAAACTAACAAAAATATTTTTATTCATTGTTCCTCGGGTTGATTATACGGGTTCATTCTTATATTCAGGTTATTTAAAAAATTACTAATAATACGACTTGTTTTATTAGGTATTTTCTTTAAGCCTGTTACCCAGTCTATTTGATCGATTATTATCTCACCTTTATCATGTGGAATAATTGCTACAACAGCCGGAATCGTTAATGGAATAATATCTTTGCCTTTAATTACATAATTTGCAATCGGTGCTATTTCCTGCCCGAAAACCCCCAAATATTCCGTTTCCGTTCTCCAATACAAATCGGTATTTGAAATGCCTGCAAATAACGGATTATAATCTGCTTTATATGCTCTAGTCGGACATAGTAACGCAGACATTTCCGGTTCACCTTCCCAGTTCAACGGATATGTAACCCGATTACTATCTCTTGCAACAATTAAATCGGAAATTTTAGGTACATCACCTAGTGATAAAGGATATGCATTCATCTTGTTAAGTATTGGTACATAAGATACCGGCAAATGCTTTAAGTAATCCGCTTCCAGTAAATATTTAACTTCAGGTATTCGTTCCAAAGAGATATTATCGGATAATAAGCTACGAGAATTTGATATATTCTTCGGCGTTAATTCCCTTAAAATTATTTTACCGCCATTTCCTACAAATCTATCTAAATCCGTTTTGTATTTATTCAAATTGACGTTATTATCAATAAACAAAATATCATAACCATTTAATGCAGCGGAAGAAATATTTTCAATATTTTCAACTTCCGCACCAAACAACTTCAGTGTCCTTAATAATGAGCTCTGGTTATCTGCTATAATCGCCGCTTTACTGAAAGACGGGGAATAACTTATAGAATACTTCAACATATTATTAAACAAAATAAAAGCAGCCGGTTCTTTAGACATTTCCTTGGATATAACAAATTGAGTAAAAGTGAATAAACCTTCACCATAACGTAAAATAACAAGAGGTGTATGATTGATTCCATCTTCGCCGCCAACGTAAGAAATTGTACTATAATTCCAGAATTTCGGTCGAATAAAGTTAAATTTTGAAACCTGATGATCGCCCCGCCAATATTTAAGATCATCCTTTTCAATTCCGTCCAATATAGGATGATCGAAGGTCGCTTTAAAAGCAACGGTTGATGAACTATTCTTATCAATATCAAGCTTGAACGGAAGCCAATCGAGGGTTTTTACTTCCGTTTGTTCGAGAAATATTACTCGACCGCCTTGTTTTACAAACTTATTCAAAACCTCGGCATTATTTCTAAATTGCAAATCAACCGCATCTTTTCCTACTATTAATACTTTTAAGCCTGACAATGAGGATTCGGATAAATCTGTAATATTTGTGTAACTGAAACCGCTAAATGTCATTTCTCTTTTCGTCTTACCGTGCGGATCGAAAAGACCGACTTTATTTACATCATATTTGAAATGCGGTTTTCTCTGAAAAATATGAATTGGGTAAGAAACTTTATATTTTTCTTTGCCATTCTGAACAAGAGATAATTTTAATTCCGTATTAATTCTTTTTTCAACTTTTGGAAGTTTTATGTTGATTTCCTTTACCCACTTCTCTCCTTCTTTCAAATTGAGTGAAATGCTTTTTCGGTAATAGGTTTTATTTTTATTTGAAAGTACAATATTCAAATCCAACTTTTTAGGAGTGTAATCTTCGTTCAGTACTATAAACTCCTTTCGTAATTCTTCTCCGCTATAAAAATTTGACCGCCAATCTTTTAGAAACACTTCCTCCAATGGGAATATTTTGCCTCTATCTTTTGAATATATCCATGGATTAGCAGTTATCCCGGAGTATTTATACGCTTTATATTTTTGATCCATCGCCCAGAACCATGCAGCATACCATTTATTTCCAACATAAGCATCATCACCGATAAACGCCGTTAACCCGTGCGGCGGATTGGAATGATACCAGTAGCCGAATTCACCGATAATAAACGGTTTATCCTTTTTCCATAAATAATTTTTCGACCACTTACCGCCAAATCCAAAACCTTCTTTTTCTGTAAGATTTTCATGTTCGTTCCAATATAAGTCATTAGGATATTGAAAGAAATATTTAATATCTCTTTGGTAATGTACATTTGAAATTTCACACCAACCTTCTACGTCTTTTCCCCAACTATATTGCAAGGGCTTTGTAGGATCAAGATTCCGTACATATTTACCGAGTTCAATCCAATTCTGCTCGTATCTATTCCATTTATCAGGATCGGTCTTTATTATGAAAGAACCTGCGCTTTGCATTTCATTTTCTAAATTATACATTACTACTGAAGCATGGTTTTTGGCTGATTTTATAATACCACCCCAATGAATTTTTGCATTCTCCCACAGTTTGGGATTATCAATATTATAATATGGAGTCCGAGACCATAATGCACTTCCCGGACAGAGAGTCATTCCCATTTCATCAGCCATACTTAAGATCCACTCCGGTGCTCCTCTATGGTGTAATCTGATTTGATTTATATTCAATGATTTCAACGTTTTCATATATTTTTTTGCATCATCATACGAACTGCCAAAATTAAAATGGTTCCTTCTTATTTTAAAAACATGTCCGTTAAGATAAAATTTCGTTCCCTCAATCCAGAACTCTCTGAATCCGAATTTAAATCTTTTTTCATCAATTACTTTGTCTTTATCAAAAAGTTGAAAAACCATGGTATATAAATACGGGTCCACAGGAGACCAAAGATGAGGATCATTCCATTCTTTAGAAAATGTCATACTGACATTCTTACCAGCAACTACCGTCGATGATTTCTCGGGAAATTCTGATATTACTTTACCATTATCTTCTATAATTATAGCTGTTCCAATTTTTTTACTTTTGATACTTTCATTCAGTACCGAAACTTTCACTATAATGTCTGAACGACGAACTGATGTTGTAATGTTAAAATCATCAATATGAATTTGAGGATAAGAAACCAAATCAACATTATCATAAATTCCCCCAATAGTTCGTTCAGTTCTGTATACTGGAGCAAGTAAAGTTTCTTTGGGAGAAGAAAGTGATTTTGCTCCTCGAACACCAAAATCATACTCAGAATAAGGTAGGATATCCGGTCTTTGCATAGCTAAATGATCGATTACACCCACGAGTAATTCATTATCTCCATTATAATTTACTTGATCTGTAATATCGACTTCAAACGGAATATAGCCATCCGAGTGCTCACCTACCTTTTTCCCATTCCAATAAACATATGCTTTAAATTTAATAGCAGAAAACCGCACCTTGATACGTTGACCTTTCATAGACTCAGGAACTCTAACCTTTCTGCGATACCATGCCCAATGGTTTGTGCTTTCTTTACCAAAGCCAGTAATATATTCCGATTTTAATTTTACTTCAATCGGTGTCCAGTCTTTATCTTCCGGAAGTTTGGATAAGTGATTCTCGTTGTCCCACTTAAAATCCCATGTGCCGTTTAATGATATATTTTGTCGTTCAACTGGTTGACCCGTTGTAATAGCGGGTAAAAAACACATAAAAGTAAACAACATCAGCCAACTTTGAAAATAATTCTTAAATAGCTTCATGTTTATCTCCTATATTGAAAATATTTTTTAGTTAAATAGTTAACCCTTAAAAAGCCCAATAAATTTCAGTTCTAACTAACTCTCGTTGCATGCATGTGCGGTATACCTAAAACTGAATCAATAAGCGACCAGCGCGCATGAATTTCTTTAGCATAAGTGGCAAATTGCACATTCAGACCGGCTGTATCATGGCTTAAATTCCATACACTTTCCGGAACCATAGATTTAGCTTTTGCAGGCAAGCCTTCAAAGTCTTGTCCTAATTCATACCAGCCTTTACCTCTAATACCCAAATCCCGAATGTCATACCAATTCAAAACAGAATCGGTATGAACATGTTTTATCTTTTTAGCTTGTGCCAATACATTAGACAAAGATAAAATTAATAATATGCCAAAAATAAACTTACTCCTACAAACAACTCGCATACTGTCTTTCCCCTCTTACGGTTTTCTTTTTATATCATTAAAATTGCAAGAATTTTAAAAATTATATAGATTTATTAAAATAGTTTTACTCTACATCTCTTATCTTTAATCAAACTATGTGTAAGGTTTTCAATCATACGGCTTTCTAAATAATATGTGTAAACTCATCATTGTTAAACCCAAATTTTGTATTAGAGAAACGTTAATACAAAATCGTCAAAACTTGAGTAAGAGATGGTAACTTTTTAATTATCACATTTAGATACCATCCCAACTCCAGCTAACGTGGTGTTATTAGCTCACAACAATCTTGAACATTATCATATTTTTTCTATTACACAATCTCGGTTAAATACTTTATCACTTTCTATAATCATTTGATACTATTTAAGTAATATCATTTTTTTCGTTTCTACAAATTCACCAGCAGATAATTTATATAAATATACTCCTGACGAAAATTGAGATGCATTCCATCTTACTTCATAATAACCGGCTTCTTGGACTTCATTAACTAAAGTTTCAACTAACTCGCCAAGTGAATTATAAATATCAATTGATACTTTTGCTTGTTTTGCTATTTGGTATTTGATATTTGTACTTGGATTAAACGGATTCGGATAAGCATTTTCAAGTATATTAGATTGTGAAATAATCGTTTCATTTTCATCAGAATTTACGGCAGTTGCTGGATCATAAAGACTATCTATATAATATGCTGTTGCATCAAATGCATAAACCCTACCTTTTGCTGCTGGACCACCCGCAACAAATCCCCAGACGAAAGATGTACCTAGATTACCATTAATTCCCTCCCAGTTTTCACCACCATCTCGACTAATCATCATACCAATACCTTTTTTTTCGGTCATCATCAGCATCAAATCCGGTTTATATGGATCGATATAAATTTGCTTTCCGGCATAATTACCCAATTCTTCCCATGTGGGGCTATCAGCAAGTCCATTAATTGTTTTATAAAGGACACCCTCGGCATTAAAAAAGATAATATTTTCATTTTCCGGATGAACTGCAAATCCATCCACAGATTTCCATGATGCTATGTCCTTCCATTGGTCAGTATCTTTTAAATAACGATATAAACCGTAACCATTCCAAATATGAAAAAAGACATTTCCGGTTTTTGTAATTGCTGAATGGTGAATCATATACATCGTAAATACATTAGTAAAGCTGTTTCCTCCGTCGGTGGATTTATAAACACCTTTTCCCCCTCGGATGGTTACATAAATGGTTTGGGAATTAGTCGGATCAACAAATATCCGTCCACCATAAGTATCATCTCTAAGGGATATATCTGTAAGTTTACTGAATGTATGTCCTCTATTGGTAGATTTATATACTCCAAGGGTACTAGAACCATTTTTTTTCGTAGTTTTATAATAAATATTATGGTTATTTGGATCTTGTGTAACTCCTTGACATGATATACGTTTACTTTCCGTACTGATCCATGTCTTACCTAAATCAGTCGTATAAGCATGTCCATAGTCTACACAAGCAACATGAAATACGTTCGGGTCATCTGCATCAGGGTATGGATTTCCGTACATCCACAAACCGTGTGCACCTATACCAACCCCGCCGACCCACGATTGTCCACCGTCAACGCTCTTTTTCAGCATACCACCATCGCCATAGATCCATAGACTGCTGTCAACCGGTGAGGCACTTAGATCACAACATTTGAGCGCTTGATCAGTATCTTTTCTGTCTAAAAACGGCCAGTCTGGAGCACAATAACTTAAATTTCCTTCAGGTGTTTCGACAAAATTTTGACCAGTATCCATACTTCGCGCCAAACTATATCTACCGATTGCAATCACCGTGCCTGTGCTATTAATGCTAATACCCCCTTTATGCGGGGGCCAAGTATTAAATGACCAATAATTATTTTGTTGAACAGAACCTGTCTGCTCAAAATTTTCACCGCCGTTATCAGAACGAAAAATACGTCCATCTTGTTCGAGTGCAAGAATGATATTTGAATCAACTGGTGAACAGGTTAGATCCACAAGCCAAGTATCAACCAATGCCTGGTTCCAGTTCTGTCCTTTATCTGTCGTGTAATAAGCACCTTTATCCTCAAAACGATTTGTTACCCAGACAGTATTGTTTGTTGTAATTTCAATATCTAATCTATAGTCTACCGGTTTATACCAATTAGACTGAACAGAAAAGGGAACCAAATAATCAGACCAGGAATCGCCACCATCCGGAGAAGAATATATCTTACGGTCTCCGGTAATACAAATCACAGTGCCATTATGGTCAACTGCCACTACGGACGCGCCTAAATAATCGCTGCCATTTGTTTTACTCCAAGTAGTCCCATAGTCAGTAGACTTCCACAGACCAGCACCTCTTTGTCCCGGCGAAAAATATACAATGTTGCCAAAACCTGGTCGTGGATCTACAGCAACAGCATGTTCCCCACCCCGATACTGCCTCTGTGGCATAGTCTCAAGTGCTACTCGTTGCGAAATTCGTTGCCAAGACTTTCCTTTATCCATACTACGAAAAAGATGTCCTGTATCTACAACTAAATAAATGATATTTGCTTCTGTGGGATGACAATAAATTCCAAATGTAACCTGACTGGGAGGTCCAATATCTTTCCAGTCAGATTGTCCAAGTAAAGTTCCATAAAACAAAACAAACAAAAATATCGTTAATACGATATTTAAATTATTATAAGTCTTTTTTAACACCGTTACCGCAATGGATATTCTTTTCATTTCGATCATTAAAAAACCTCCTTTCAACATTATTGATTAAATTATTATTAGATTTATTTATATTAAATAATCATTTCTTTAAATTATAGGTCAAAGATTGAGAGTTTTCCTCTCTAATTCTTATATTATCTCATCAATAGAATTCCCTTAGCTTCTACTGGCGCAATCCAAAAATTCTTATCAATTTTATGAAGATCAACATGATGCATTGCGTATGCGTTCCAACCTTTTGATGTGGCTTCGATTATCGGAATATCGATTAATTTTTCTTCATAAGCCATTTTACTAATATTCGTGATTTCAAAAGCACGTAATTGGTATTCGTAAATCGGGTAGCTGTCATGAGCAATTCTGTACAGCTTTCTGTTCACAATTAAAGGTCTCCTACTGGGGCGCGCCGTTCTGAGATTATCCTTAAAGATTGGACTTAAAGGATGTCCTTTCCATTCCCCCTTCAAACCGGACGAATAAAAAAGGCGTAGAGTATTATTACCGCTGTGCACGGTGAACAACCACCACATATTATTAATTGTAGGACTAACAAACTCATCACCGTGAAGTAGTTCTTTTTCAAACACCCACTTAATGGGGAAATCGACCGATTTGTATAACCTTAAGGTTTTCTCCGTATAAGTTTCGGGTATCATATAATATTCGTTTTGCCATTCGAAAACCATCGAATAATAAAGAACGAACGGTTCGGATAATGCAATCTGCTTGTAACTCCAAATAAAACCGTCTTTACTTTCTGCTAATCCGATATAACCTTTACCTTGTTTTATTTTCTTGTTTTTAATCGTAAAAAACATGTAGTATAAAGAATTGGACTTAATCATAAAGGGATGCGCTATCAATGTGGCTTTTACATCGGTAATGTCATTTGCCATAAGTACCGGATTGGAAACATTAACCGGTGAGGACAATCGGAATGGTGATGTTCCGGTGTAAATACCTATTGACCATGTAACTGACTTTTTAAGCGAATCAGAAACCACATCAAAAATCTTCTGTTCAGACGGGAGCGGATGATAACCGTAGACAATCGAAGAGTATTGATTCGTTACATTATGAATATCACACCACAAATCGAGTCCGCTATCAACGGCATTGCGTGCAGTTATATGATCGAAAATTATATTCTCGGTTGGCACCGAAAGCAAACCGTTTACCGAAATTTCTCCGGTATTATTATAAGCCAATTTGGAATCTTTGTTTATTAATCCGTACTTTTTTAAAGTAACGCTGGGAAACTGTTCTGGTTTGTGCTTCCTATCATTGTCGATATGCAACAGTTTTATTTCATTCCACTGCTTTTTATCACATTCGGCATTTATAATTGGCGGAGATTCAATTTTCTTTACTTTATAAACCGCTTTTATTTCTTGCGCGGTATTCTCACCGTTTATAAATGACAATATTAAAATGCTGATAATTAATAGATATTTTGTTTTCATCTTTATTGTTTTTTAATTCCAATGTAATAATCTTTCGGCGTTCAGATGATAAATCTTTTCCAATACATCGTCAGGGAGATAAAGACCGTACACTCTCCAATCCGGCACTACGGTATGGATCTTTTTTATATCCATATATTCATCGTCGGTTTCCAAAAATCGAAAGTGCTCCCTATACATTTCCCTGTTAATAGGTGTTGATTTGTATCCATCAGTATCAAACATTACTCTGTCTGCATATTTAATGAGAAACCTTCTCGCACTATAGGGTTGCCTGCCGAGTTCAGCCAACCTTGCATCGATATCAACATAAAAGTTCGGGTATTTATCTAACCATTCTCCAGCCCTGGCAAGGTCTTCGGGACAATTTTCCATGTGCGCACCGATAAAAATCGTATCCGGGTGTCTCGAAATAACATTATCTCGTTGTTCAAGAAGTTCATCGCGAGAGTAGTATTCTGGCTTGTTGAACATCCAATCCTGATGATCTAACAATATCGTGTACCATTCATTATGTTTATCAAACGACGTAAAAAAAGCAGCCGGGTCCGAAGTATGAATTTTTACTGGGATGTCCAGCTCTCCGCATTTTTCCCAAATGGGGTCTAACTTAGGTGAATCAACACGCAAATAGTTTCCGTGGGCTTCCTTTACTTTAAGACCAAGTGATTTCGAGATTTTTAGACCTTGAACACCTTTTTTTACAGCCTCTTCAAGTTGCTTCACCGCAATCTCGGTAAAATCTGGTTTGTCTATACGGCTCCAGTCTATTTTCGCATAAACAAGAAATCTGTCAGCATATTCACCTTTAAGAACTTTTAAATGATTGTCCAGCGTTTCGCCAATATAACCGTCCAAGTCTACTACTGCCTTAACATTACACTCATCCATTATTTTAATAAATTTCGATAGATCTTCTTTGCCTGCTATAACCGAATCAATAATATGGCGTAAATGATTATGCACATCAATTACCGGAAATTTTGCTTTTTTATTGTTACCAGCATTGGATGCGGCTGATAATCCACTAAATCCAAATCTTGCCGATCTTCAACTTTTTTGAATTGTGCGTTCATTAAACCCACAGCACTAAGAAGAATTGGGAATACAATTTCTTTCATTTTAACACTCCATATTTTATCAAAAGCATTTTACTGATTCCAAAATTTTCTCTATCTGAACCCAGTAAAAATAATTTCAAATATTCTATTAATGATTAATGTCTCTCACAGCTAAATTTATTGTAACTTTGTTCATATATTCTTATTATGAATACTTTTTTTCTAATAAATAAAAAGTTATTCTCTCCTAGTTAAAGGGTGCTTTGTAAACGAAACCGATTTCCTAAAACTTTCTAAATTAACAATCAATGTTGACGGGAATTTTGTTCCCTTGTCAAAGCTAATAATATCAGTATCGCCATCTTTTTCTACTTTTACGGTGTTGTCATCTAGCCGGGTGATTATCGGATCTTCTGTTCCCGGTTTTACCGGATAGACTACTGTTAGAAAATGATAGTCGCTATACGATTCCTTTGTTGTGAACCAGAAATTATGCTGGCATACCATCTTTCGGTATTCTTCCCTCTGCATATTCAAAGCTACCCATTTATTTTTTAGATAATCCTTTCCCGTTATTGGATTCTTATACTGATCCAAATCGCGAAGATCTATAAACTTAAGAGTTTCGGGAGATGCAATTTGTTTAACTAATACTTTGACATCACCCAACAGATAAGTCAGTAAGCCTTCTTTTGCATCATAGTTAGTCTCGCATTCCGGTAAAACTCGATACCGCCATGAAAAACGAGATGGTCTTTCCGGCTCTGTTTTAAGATCGTCATACACTACTAAATATTTGTCTCTCATAAATAACATATGTCGACGGAATCGCTCTAACTTTGGAGCACCTTTTTTACCAAAAAGTGTGCTATCGTAGTCAATTTGTGTCTTCGAAGACCAGCCGCCCCTTTTGGCAATTTCGGTTTTTCTTGGATATGCTTTCGTTGCATCGCCCATCCAATAAATGTAATTATCTCCCTCACTGTAGGCAAGAACCGTTGCTCGATAACCGGCTTTTCTCGATTCTTCTGTTATTGTTTGACCTATTCCATCTACCATGATGGTATTGTGAGCGATTGTCTGAAATCCATATGGATTTTCATCTCCAGAATGTCCACCGTAGTTCAGACTTTGACCATATGCGTAAATCTGAAATGTATTTTCATCGTTATACTCATCACCACGATTAGGTCTACTGCAAAAAATCACTCCGACACCTTCATTGAACGCTTTCTTTTCGCCAGGTGGATATTGATGCAGCATAACGTATCCGGTTGCCGGAAATATGAATTTTGTTTTTGAAGAAGTTACCGGTTTTAGTTCATTCTTAAATTGCAGCGGCGCTGTTGCATGTATCCACGGGCGCCATCTAAAACTTTTTTTCTCGCCCCCATTCTTCCAAGTATTTAAAATCTCTCCGCTTCCCGTCAAATAAGCAAGGAGATCAAATACTTCTTGCCGATGATTCATCCCAGCACCATGAGAACTAATACGTCCAAAATGGGAGTGTTCCATGCCAATTGGTACTAGCCCGATGAAAAAATCAGCATATTGTTGATAAAGCGGGTTTACTCCCAGTTGTAGTTCAGGCATTGCACTGTTTAGATACATCAGTTGGTAAATTAGCCATTTCATATGCGACTGACCATAATGAGCACCTAAGTCATAGCCACCATTCTGGGCAATCAATTCCCCAATACCGATAATGTAATTGGCAATCCAATGAAAATATTCTTGTGCATATTTACTTTTATCATACAAAGCAATAGCCGCAGGAAAAGTATCCATAGCGCCTTCCCATGAATGACCAGATCCGGCAATAGCAATGCTAGCCTTACCAACCATCGGCTCTTTGCTTCCACCAGTGAATATTGCACCGCCCCATCTGAAATTGTACATAAAATCTTTAATGCGCCACTCCAGTGACTTTTCAAATTTTTCTCGCTGCTTGGGTGTCAACTCATCATAGAACCAGTCGTAAACACAAGCCAAATATTCTGTAATGCTGGTATTGTCTTCAGATTCGGCATAACCTCCTCCCATTCCTTCTGGGCTACCCGGACCGCTTTTTGGGTAATCAGCGATTGTCGTCCATATATCCAATATGTTTTTATATCGTTCATCTTCTGTTACAAGATATACAAATGCTGTCTGAGTCAGTTCTCTGCTTATTTCCCATAAGTACTTGTTACTTTCACTTTTGGAGCGAGTAAATTCCGGTACCGTCCTATCATTCTTTGGCCAGCCGTTCCACCATTTGTGTTGACGCATCTCTTCTGCGACGGTGATCATCTCCTTAAAAACTGGATTATCTTTGGCTATCTTTCGTAACTCTTTAAGTTGATTCTTTTTGAACAACAGTCGCGGATGTTCACCTATGAAACTTGGGTTACTTAGAGAGGTGCGATCCCATTTAGGTGTGCCTTTGGCGATATTTACCGTAAAGGTATCAGACCATGTGGATGGTTCTGATTCTCCGTCTAGAATATAGCCCACTCGCCAATAATATGTTTTCCCTTCCGGTAATGGAGCTAACTCATTATAAAAGTTTACCTCTGTAACTACGTTTACAATAGGATTCTCAAATACTTTATCATCTGCTATTTGAAATCGAAATGTACTAGGTTTGATTAGTGATTTCATTTCAACCGGATTCGGTACATAATACCATCTGAACCTTGGAGGATTAACTTCAGCGTCCATACCGTTTCCAGGTGAATTATTTACGTAGGATGAAAACAGCATACGTGAATTTAGTTTTATCAGCGCCTCTCCTCCAATAACATTAGTATTCTTTATTGTACATCCATTCATGCTGATAATTATTATTCCCAGACTTATAATTATCAAATAGTAATAAATTATTTTCACAAATCACTCCAATATAATTTAAGATATTTATTCGTTTTTAAAATAGTCATAAAACACTTCTTTTAATTGTTTACCCAAGAGTTCCCAGTCTTCTCCATATGGAACTTTAGATAATCCTTCAATCCAATTTGCGTTTAACTCATAGATAAAGGCATCAATACCATATCGTTCAACCAAACCTTCGCCAAATGTACCGGAATTTTTAAAACTGCTTTTTTTTGCCCCTTCTGTGTACCAAGTATGTTTCCGCAATATTTTTTCAAATCGATTCATATTATTCATATATTTTTCTAAATTAACACTAGGATGAGAGAAATGTAAATTACCCTGACCATCATTATGAATGTCAATTGCGAGATCTGGTCTTAGACCATGTTTTATCATTTGTTCAAGCCAAGTTTCAAGTGCAGCATTTTCAGGGTTATATTTTGGATCAGCCGCTTTATCCCAATTACGGTTTAGGTTTACACCTCCAACAGTAAAACGCGTTCCCCCGCGAACTACTCTATCTTTATTAGCCATTGGCATTATATATACTGCATACCTGTCCAAATAACGGTTTGATTTAAAACTGTCGGAAATCAAACTTCTAATTAGTCCTTGAACCACCCAATTACCCCCTACTTCCCATGCATGTGCACGTGAACGAATAAATACCCTATATGGAGCATCGCTATGACCAATACGAATTATCTCTAGAGGTCTACCCTCAAAAGTTTTCCCTATTTCAGTTATCTTTACAAGTGAATGTTTAGCTATCTCAGCTTTTAGCAACTCTAAATCACTTAGCCCATAAGGCTCAAGACGTGAAACAAAAAGTGATTCTGAATTCATATGGACCTTAACTTCTAGTTTTTGACCATCTAATAACTTGGTTTGTATAGATTTCCAGTTTAATCCATCTTCAGAAACAAAACAAATCGTTTCTTCGGTAGCATCGGTAAGGTCCAGATAACCATTCCATATATTGTAAAAATTCTTAAGTACTAATGTTAAATCAGAACCAGGCTTAGCTAGTAATTGAAAATGCCAATGACTATTAGCTCGATTAATGGTATTTCTTTCGTAATCATATAATAATTCTATAGTTATCTTTCCATCAGATTCTATATTCCAAAAAAGAGGTGAACCGTTATCAAAAAGTGTATTAATATAAATTAAAGGAGATGGTGCAATTACTTTACCATCACTATTAGTTTTAGGTTTTTCTTCTGCAATGTTTATAGGCGACTGATCCCCATCACTTCCCTTTTCAGTGGATTTTAATTCTGCTCCCTGCACTTGCACAAGACCTAATCCCACGGCGCCTGCGCTTAATGCAGATTTTGTTAAGAAATTCCTTCTCGAAAGTGAATTTTTATTTTTCATACATCAGCCTCCAT
>Ga0256913_10000646_pt1 | contig 18237 bp, 15 predicted proteins | sample Axial_MatmetaG_FD_185970 | JGI IMG/M metagenome (GOLD analysis project Ga0256913, IMG submission 185970) | Deep-sea worm associated microbial mat communities from Axial Seamount, Juan de Fuca Ridge, Pacific Ocean - Axial_Mat | ecosystem: Environmental > Aquatic > Marine > Oceanic > Microbial... | reverse complement strand
CTTAAAATCATCGAAAAAGAACGTCCGTTGTTCGACCAGTCGGGCGGCGGGGTCACCTTCTCGGGCGGAGAGCCACTCCTTTATCCCGAATATCTCAAAGCCGTTCTGCAGCAGTGCGGAGAGCGCCAGATCCACCGGACCGTCGATACCTGCGGGCTGGTCAACACGGAAACGCTTCTGGACATCGCCACACAGACCGACCTGTTCCTCTACGATCTCAAGTTGATGGATTCTGAAAAGCACAAGGAATATACCGGGGTGAACAACGCGTTAATCCTGCAGAATCTACACGCACTGGCCGAAACCGGTGTCGAAATTTTGATCCGTATCCCGCTGATCAAAGGGGTCAATTCCGACCTTGACAACCTGGAAGCAACAGCAAAATTTATCGCTCAGCTCCCCGGAGAGAAAAAAGGTGTCAATCTCCTCCCCTATCATGATATAGCCACTCACAAATATCACAAGCTGGGGTCACGCTACCTGGCCGACAATTTGCGCGAACCCGACGAAACTGACCTGCAACAGGCAACTGATTGCTTTGCGGCTCACGGACTATCGGCCACTATCGGCGGCTGAACTCCCAAGACAAGAACCCAACATTCAATGAACACAAAAGCACCCTTAAGCTACGGACAGATTTTCCGTTTCTGGCTGCCGCTGGCCGCAACATGGCTGATGATGTCGGTCGAGGGGCCGTTTCTCGCCGCGATTATCGCTCGGCTGGCTGAGGCAAAGATTAATCTTGCCGCCTACGGTGTCGCTTTTGCTTTTGCCCTGATCGCTGAATCACCGATCATTATGCTGATGAGTGCCAGTACCGCACTATGTCGCAATCTCGACAGCTATCGCAAACTACGTAATTTTTCGCTGATCCTCAGTATTGCCGTGACAATCCTGCTGGCACTTTTTTTGATCCCCGTTATTTTTGATCTGGTTATTCTGCAGTTGGTCGGCCTGCCTGCCGATATTGCCTCGCTGATCCATACCGCGCTGCTCTGCCTCCTGCCATGGCCGGGAGCTATCGGGATGCGCCGATTTTATCAGGGGATCCTGATTGTTGAACACCAAACCCGCCGGATTGCTGTTTCGACACTGGCACGGCTTTTCACCATGTCGGGAAGCGCGCTGTTGCTCTACTTTTACAGTCCCCTCCCCGGTGCGGTCATCGGCGGAATCGCTCTATCGGGTGGGGTTGTTGCCGAAGCGTTACTCACCCGCTATCTGGCGCGGCATGCAATCCGGTCAGTCCGACAGGCTCCGACCGGAGCGACTTCAAAGCTTAATTACCGTGAAATCTGGAGATACTATCTTCCTCTGGCATTGACACCCTTTATTGCTCTGTCAATCCATCCGCTGGTCACTTTCTTCCTTGGGAAGTGCCGAGATCCCCTCGAATCACTTGCTGTCATGCCGGTCATTTCTGGTCTGACATTTGTCTTTCGAGCCATCGGCCTGTCATATCAGGAAGTCGCCATCGCCCTGCTCGGTGAAAATCGTGACAATTTCCTGAAAGTGAAAAATTTTTCCATCGTTCTCGGCATAGCAACGTCAGGATGTCTGGCACTGATCGCCTTTACCCCGCTCAGCAACCTCTGGTTTCACGATCTTTCGGGGCTGAGCGAGTCGTTGACACAATTTGCAATCTTGCCACTCCAGATCATGGCAATTTTCCCGGCCCTGACCGTCCTCATCGGTTTCCAGCGCTCAGTGCTGATTGTCACTCGTCTGACCCATCCGATTTCAACAACGACACTCATCGAAGCGGGCGGAATCTTCTCGATTCTGCTGCTGGCAATGTTATACTTTCCCATCTCGGGCGTGGTTGCTGCGTCAACCGCCTACATCGTCGGGAGAATCCTGGCAATTGCCGCGCTGCAACGCCCTCTCGCCTCACAGTTGAAACAATTTCACCGAGAGAAAGTGTCCTGAATCGTGAGCCATGACTCAACCTCGCATAGTTCCCTGACAGGACACTGGTTTATCATCGGCGCAGCCTTATTGTGGGGGACAACAGGAACCTCTCAGGCATTTGCCCCGCCGGGCTATGATCCGATGGTGATCGGTGCATTACGGCTGCTGATTGGCGGGATTGCATTATTGCTGCTGGTGATGAAACGGGGTGAACTCGGAAGCTTCCGGGACTGGCTGCAGCTCCCCATTCTGCTGGCCGCAATTTTTACTGCCAGCTATCAGCTCTGCTTCTTTGCCGCTGTCGCCAAAACCGGGGTTGCTATCGGGACAATTGTCGGTATTGGCAGCGCCCCGATTGCCGGGGGGCTCCTGGGATTAATTTTCCGGGGGGAAAGACCGGGCCGCCGCTGGATCATCGCAACGTTACTGGCGATCGTCGGCTGTACCCTCCTCAGTTTCAGTGGCGGGGATATTGCCATCGATCCGCTCGGTATCCTCCTTGCGCTGGGAGCAGGAGTCTCCTACGCCGCCTACACTCTGATGATCAAGGGACTCCTCGACAAACAGTCACCCAACTCTATCATGGCTGCCGTTGTCTGTATCGGTGCGCTGCTCCTTTCTCCGGTCCTCTTCAGCATGGACATCAACTGGCTGTTGCAACCGCGGGCGATCGGTGTTGCTCTCCACCTCGGCATTGCAACAATGGCCCTGTCGTACTGGTTGTTTGCCCGGGGGTTGAAAACAATCCAGGTCGGGACAGCGGTGACCCTCTCCCTCGCTGAACCAATGACGGCAACAACACTGGGAATTCTCGTTCTGGGTGAGCAGCTGAGCCCGCAGGCTTTTTTTGGTATCAGTCTGATCTTTACCGGCCTCGTCATCTTGGTGATGAAAGGTCGCTCCATACCGGAATCCCGGTATGAATAACCAGCGCAAGGCCCTCGCCCTTGGTCTCGGAGCCGTTCTCCTCTGGTCGACAGTCGCCACCGCATTTAAACTCTCCCTACGCTACTTCAGCCCGATTGAGCTCCTCCTCTATTCAGGATTTTTCTCGACCTTGCTGCTGGGTGGTCTGCTGCTCTACCAGGGAAAACTCCGGCTGGCGTTCCGATGCAGTCGCCGGGAATATATTCTCTCCATCTTCCTCGGGCTGCTCAGCCCCTTCCTCCATTATCTCGTCCTGTTCAAAGCCTACGACCTCCTCCCGGCGCAGCAGGCGCAACCCATCAACTATACCTGGGCGATCACTCTGTCGTTGCTGGCAGTCCCGCTGTTAAAGCAGAAAATCGGCTGGCAACAGTGGCTGGCCCTGCTGATCAGTTATTCCGGCGTTGTGATTATTTCGACCGAAGGTCACCCTTTCAGCCTCCATTTCACCAGTCCTCTCGGGGTTGTTCTGGCCTTGCTCAGTACCGTTATCTGGGCCCTCTACTGGATTTTCAACACCCGTGACAGTCGCGATCCAATCGTCGGGCTGTTCGTCAACTTTCTTTGCAGTTTCCCCTTTGTCCTCAGCTACTACCTCCTGACATCAAAGTGGCAGGTTCCGCCCCTTGAAGGGCTCCTCGGCGCAGCATACATAGGCCTTATCGAGATGGGGATCTGCTTTATCCTCTGGCTGCTGGCCATGAAACTGACCACCAATACGGCCCGGCTTAGCAATCTGGTCTTTCTCTCCCCTTTTCTCTCTCTTATCCTGATCCATTTCGTCGTCGGGGAAGACATTCTCCTTGCAACGGGTGGCGGTCTGATTCTCATCATCCTGGGATTATTCTGCCAAAAACTCGCAAAAACATAACGTCACTCCGGAATTGCACTAAAAATAAGAATCTGCTAAGATTCGACAGGGAATTGATCGGGGCAGGGTTCTCCGTGGACTCTTCCCACTATTCGTTTCAGGATATGGTGGCTTTCTAAAGGTCAGGGAAAAGGGAATTTTAGTGGATAACCAACCGACACCAGCAGAGCTGGCGAAGCAACTTGCCGCTCTTCAGGAAGAAAATCGACAACTCAACCAATCGCTACAGGAACTGCAGGACGATTCGGAGCGGTGGAAAAATCTCATCGACTCCGCCGCTGATACCATCCTCATCGGTAGGCCCCCTGGCGATATTATCTACGCGAATAAGAGTGCAACCGTACTGACTCACTACAGTAACCGGGAGCTGTTATCGATGAATCTGGGGGAATTATTCACCGAAAGCGAGCGGCGACGCTCACCCCTCAGATACGAACTGCTTCATCAGGGAATGATTGTAAAAACGGAACGATTTCTCAGCCGTAAAGACGGCTCGACCGTTCCGATTGAAATGAACAGCAAAATGTTGCCGGACGGAACCTATCACAGTTCCTTTCGCGACATGACAGAGCGCAAACAGGCCGAAGAAATCCTCCGTGTCTCCGAAAAAAAGTTTTCACAAATTTTTCACCTCAGCCCCGATGCTATCTCCCTGACCCGGATAACAGACGGTATGTTTATTGATATCAATCAGGCCTACTGTGAGATTTCTGGCTGGTCGCGTGAGGAGGTTGTTGGTAACAATTCTCTTGCCGAGGGGATTAATATCTGGAATCACCAGCAAGACCGTGAGCGAATGGTCAAGCTGCTGCGGGAAACCGGGGAAGTTCAAGGGCTTGAAGCAGAGTTTCGCGGGAAAGACGGTCGTATTATCACGGGCCTCCTCTCGGCACGGATCATTGAGATCGCCGACGAAACGTATGTCCTCACCGTCACCAAGGATATTGGCCACTGGAAAAACCTGCAGACAAAACAGCAAAAACTCGAAGAGCAAATGTTGCAGGCGCAGAAGCTTGAAAGTCTCGGCGTCCTTGCCGGAGGGATTGCTCACGATTTCAATAACATTCTGATGGCGGTCATTGGTCATTGCGATCTGGCTCAGCGACGCCTCCCGCCAGAGTCTCCGGCCATGGAAAACCTGCGGCAGATCAATCTCGCCGCCAGCCGCGCTGCCGACCTCGCCAATCAGATGCTTGCCTACTCGGGCAAGGGTAAATTTGTTATTGAGCCTCTCAACCTTTCACAAATTATTATCGAGATGGAGCATATCCTTTCGGTTTCGGTCAGCAAGAAAGCCGTTCTCCGTTACGAGCTGGAAAAAGATCTCCCCAGCGTTGAAGCCGACGCAACCCAATTGCAGCAGATCATCATGAATCTTGTTATCAATGCTTCTGATGCCATCGGCGACAACAACGGGACAATTGCAATTTCGACCGGTAAGATGGACTGTGATGCCGCCTATCTTCAGGAAAACTGGCTAAACGACAAACTGTCCCCCGGCCGTTACGTTTTCCTCGAAGTTGCCGATACCGGCTGTGGAATTGCCGAAGCCGATATTAATCGGATTTTCGAACCATTCTACAGCACCAAGTTTACCGGACGAGGCCTTGGGATGGCAGCGGTCATGGGAATTGTCCGGGGGCACAAAGGGGCAATAAAAATCTATACCGAACTGGGCAAGGGGAGCACCATCAAGGTGTTGCTGCCGGCATCGGCCCTCTCTGTGACCCCACAGGATTCAGCCTCAGAGACCACCCTGCTGCAGGAAACAGGGACAGTCCTCCTGGTTGATGACGAAAAAACTGTCCGGGAGATCGGCAGGGAGATGTTAAGCGATTTCGGGTTTGAGTCTCTGAGTGCCTGCAACGGAATAGAGGCGTTGGAGATATTCAAAACGCACCACGAAAAAATCCGCTTTGTCCTGATGGATCTGACGATGCCGAAAATGGGCGGGGAGGAGACATTCCGGGAGTTCAGACGGATCAATCCCGACGTCAAAGTCATCATTTGCAGCGGTTACAATGAGCAGGAAATCTCCCAGAAATTTGCCGGGAAGGGGCTGGCCGGCTTCCTGAAAAAGCCTTACACCCTCGCTGAGTTACAGGACAAAATTAAATACATCCTGCAGAAGTAGAAAAAACCTGGGCCGACAATTGAGTTTCAGGTTGTCGGCCCGGGGGCTATTTTACGGCAGTCAGAATATAGACAGGATCGTAAGCTTCAAACATCTTGTAGTCCGACAGGGGTCGGGTTCGGGCAATATTGACCGTCACCACTTCAACCTGATACCCGGCATTGCCAAAATATTCATTCGCAGCCGTAAGCGTATCAAGGGTGCTGGCATTCAGGACAATCCTCCCGCCAACCGCAAGGCGCTGATCGACAGTATCAAGAATATCCCACAAACGGCCACCACTTCCGCCGATAAAAGCACAATCGGGATCGGGCAGTTCATCGAGACAATCGGGAGCATCCCCTTCAACCAGGACAACATTGCGGGTGTTAAACTTCTGCAGATTTTCCTTGATAAACTGACGGCACTCTTCGTTGCGCTCAATGGCAAAAATCCGGCCGTTCGGCAACAAATGATCGGCTTCGATACAGATTGATCCCGACCCGGCACCAATATCCCAGAGGCACATATCGTGGCGCAGCTTCAGCTTTGCCAGTGTAACGACCCGGACCTCTTCCTTGGTAATCAGTTTTTTGATACTGACAAACTCATCATCGGGAATTCCAAAGGTCGGGACATACTGCTGACCGTCATCTTCGTACTCCTTCAACAGAATCAAAACATTGAGGCGGGCCGCCTCAAGTTCAAGGAGCCCCTTCATATCGGTGACACGAATTTTTTCGGCCGCGGTGCCGAGATTCTCACACAGATACGCTTTGTAGCCGCTGCGCCGCCGACTGAGAAGTTCCCGACCGATGGCACCCGGCGTGTTGACCTCATCGGTCAGAACCGCCGCCTTGTCGTTGGCAACAATCCGGTCGACAACATCCTTGATCGGACGCCCATGGGCTGAAACGAAAACCGAGTCATCCCACGGCTCGCGGATTTTGGCAAAGGCATACTGAACCGAGGTCACATTCGGCAGGAACTCGATCAGTTCACCGGTCAGATTCCGCAGCAGATAGCGCCCCAACCCGAAGAATAACGGATCTCCCGATGCCAGAACAACGGCACGACCCGTACAGCTCTGCAGCCGGGCAACCATCTCGGCCATGCTGCCATCATCAATTGCAAATTTTTCTCCGGGAAAATCGGGAAACAACCCCAGCAGGCGCTCGGCACCAAACAACAGCTCACACCGCTTGATCAGTTCGAGAGCATGCGGGGTAAATCCTTCATGACCAGCAATCCCGGCACCGATGACATGAATTGACTTCATTTATTGCCTCCCTTTCGGAGAAATTTCAGATAACTTGGCAGTGATCGGGAGAAAACCGGGAAACCCTTGTTCCCTCCGCCCCTCCGGTGAAGAATATCTTTTCAGCCGTTCAGTTTTTTAACCACAGCGATACCATCACTGAAATAATCGATCACATTATAGCAACCAAAGTCCTGCTCGATATTGAACAATCGCTCAAGCGGGGCACCAATCGCATCGAGGAGAATGACCCGGTTGACCCCACCATGGGCAACGACAACAACCTCTTTGCCGACATGGGCAGTAATAATTTGCTCCAGTACCGGACGTACCCGCTGCGCCAACTGTAACAGGCTTTCACCACCGGGGGGAGCAATGTTGACAATATCATCAAGGCGCGCCTGCCACAACGCGGGGTCTTCACGCTGAATCTGCTGCCACGGCTTCCCCTGCCACTCACCGATGTGCAGTTCACGTAACTCTTCACGATACTCAGGTTCAACCGCCTGCAACAGCGCAATCTGATCTGCAGCAACCCGGCAGCGATAGAGATCACTCGAATAGATGCCGCTCAACGTCAGGTGCTGAAAACGTCCGGCAAACGCTGCCGACTGCTGCCGCCCCAGATCGGTCAGACGGACATCCCCCTGGCCGTTGTAGCGCTTGTCTTCAAATCCTTCGACCTGGCCGTGACGCAGCAGATGGAGCCGCGTTGCTTTCACCATCGCATCACCCCTGTTCCCCTTCGGAATCGAGGGCGGCCTCAATCCGCTCCCAGATCTCATCACTCCCCTCCCGCGTCGATGCCGAAAAGAGGCTGAACGCATCAGGCGACAAACCGGTTTCTTCGGCAATAATTCCGACGTGTTTCGCACGCTGGGAACGGCTGACCTTATCAATTTTAGTGATCACCGGAATCGTCGGGACGCCAAACTCTTCCAGCCAGTCGAGCAAACGGATATCCTCCTCACGTGGAACACGGCGGATATCAAAAATAAAGACGACCCCGTGAAGAACATCGCGAATTTCAAGGTAGGTCCGGATCATCGGTCCCCATGCTTTTTTTACTGAAAGCGGAACCTTGGCATATCCATAACCGGGAAGATCGACCAATGAGAGCTGATTGTTGATATTAAAAAAATTGATCAACTGGGTTCGACCCGGGGTTGATGATGTCCTCACCAGACTTTTACGATTGACCAGGACATTGATCAGCGAGCTCTTACCGACATTACTGCGACCGGCAAACGCAATTTCTGGGAGTTCTCCCAGTGGATAATTTCCCGGACGTGTCGCACTTTTGGTAAACTCAGCTGATATAATTTTCATATTTCAATCCAGTAGTTTCCACCGGTCCGCAACCGATAATGGGGGTGTCTGACAGACACAAAGAATAGCCCATACAAAAGTCATTTGGCAACCGCCAAGAGAGATAGAGCAAGGATGTTTTATGTGTACCGCTCACAAATCGATGGTTTATTTTTCTTTACACAACACTAAAATATTACTATTATAGTCATAATTAAAGCGTGCAGATCCGACAGATAAAGGAGAAACAAGATGTTAAGTCAAAAACTTATTGACGCTATCAACGATCAGATTCAATACGAGTATTATTCAGCATTCACCTACAAAGCAATGCAAGCCTATTTTGAAGGGGAAGATCTCACCGGCATGGCAAACTGGATGGACATCCAATTTCAGGAAGAGATGTCCCACGCCGAAAAAATGTTCAATTTTGTCTGTGAAACCGGCGGTAAAGTTGAACTGAAGCAGATTGACGCTCCGCGCAACGAGTACAGCTCGGTTCTTGAGGCCTTTGAGGAGACTCTCAAACACGAGCAGGAGGTCACCTCACGAATCAACAAACTGATGGATCTGGCTCAGGAAGAGAAAAACCACACTGCCCAGATTTTCCTCCAGTGGTTCATTACTGAACAGATCGAAGAGGAAGCGAGTGTCGGTCACATTATCGCCAAACTAAAGCGGATTCAGGGCGATGGACGCGGCCTGATGATGATCGATCAGGAACTGGAGAAACGGACATTTGTTAATCCGACAACCGAAGGGTAGGTTGTTCGAAGCTGTTCAAAATTATGGGATAAGATCCATAATGGTGCAGACAGGCTGAAATAATAAATTGAATAGCAGTCACAGCAAAGGCCGTACGATAATCGTACGGCCCTTGCTTATTGAGGAGAACTAACCATTTTACCGATCAGTAGCTATTAGTAATGACACTGCTGATCCCAAAGAGTTCAGGCCAAACAATCAGGATGACCAGCACAAAAACCTGAATGGCAATAAACGGAACAACCCCGCGATAAATATCGATGGTTCTGACCTCAGGAGGCGAAACTCCCTTGAGATAAAAGAGGCTGAAACCAAACGGTGGAGTTAAGAAAGAGGTCTGCAGGTTCATCGCCACCAAAATAGCGTACCACACCGGGTTGATCCCCAGGTTATAAGCGATGGGAGCCAAAATCGGAACAATGATGTATGAGATCTCAACAAAGTCAATGAAGAAACCAAGCGCCATGATGGCCAACATCGACAGGATCAGGAAGCCCCATTTCTCACCCGGCAGAGCCATCATAAAATCTTCGACCACATAGTCGCCACCGGTATAGGTAAAGACCATCGAAAAAGCAGTTGCACCAACCAGAATGGCAAAAACCATTGAGGTAATTTTAATCGTCTCCAGAGAACTGTCCCACACCATCTTAACCGATAACTGTTTGTACATCCCTGCCAGAATGATCGCACCAATGCCACCGACCGCCGATGATTCCGTCGGAGTTGCAACTCCAAACAGGATTGACCCAAGCACAATAATAATCAGAATCAACGGAGGAAGAATCGCCTTAAGCGCCCTGCCAACCTGCTGGGGTTTTGTCCCGAGGTCAGCCCCTTCCAACCGAACCGGCGGAGCAATATCCTCTTTAATGTAAGCCATGATCAGGATATAGATGACATAGAATAAAACCAGAGATAGTCCCGGCCAAAAGGCTGCCAGGAACAGATCGCCGACAGGAACCTGAAACACATCCCCGAGAATAATCAGAACGATGGATGGTGGAATTATCTGCCCCAGCGTTCCGGCAGCACAGATTGAACCCGTCGCCAGTTTTTTATCATAATTGTATTTCAACATGACCGGCAGAGAGATAACCCCCATCGCCACAACACTGGCCCCGACAACTCCTGTTGATGCCGCCAGCAACGCCCCAACCAAAATCGTTGAAATAGCAATACCACCGCGGACTTCACCAAACAGAAACCCCATTGATTCAAGCAGTTTCTCAGCCAGTTTGGATTTCTGTAGAATAATCCCCATAAAGATAAACAGTGGAATCGCCATCAAAATGGTATTGTTCATAACCGCCCAGATACGGTGCGGCATCATATCAAACATGCTGGGATCTGAAATTAGACCAAAAACAACAGCAGCACCACCAAATGTAAATGCAACTGGAAACCCAAAAAGGAGCAGTCCCAGACACACGACAAACATAATTAGACCAAGCATAACAACCGTTTTCCTTTAGTGTTCGATAGCGTGTTCGCTTTGTATTTCAGTTCACTGGGAAGCTTCATCGGCATCGTGTGCCGAAGGAAGTTCCTGACCACGCAGCAGGCGTAAATTACGCAGGACAAAACCTACCGATGAGATAATCAGAAAAATAAAGGCCGTAGGGATAACCGCCTTTATCAGATAGCGATGAGTAAGCCCTCCGGGATCTCCGCTGATTTCTCCCGTCACATACGCCTCATGGACAAACTCAATCGTGCCGTGGAGGATTAACAGTGCCAGCGGAATCAAAAAGATAAATGTACCGACAATATTGACGATTGCCTTAAATTTAGGGTTGAACCCGTCGTACAAAACATCAACCCGGACATGCCCCTCTTCCTTCAGAGCATAGGCAATACCAAAGAGGAACACTGCGGCAAAGATATGCCATTCCATCTCCTGCATGGCAATAGAGCCGGTACGAAAAAAGTAACGCATGATGGCATCGTAAAAGACGTTGAGCAACATCAGCAGCATCAATGCCGCCGCAAGGTAGCCGACATAATCGATAAAACGATTGATGCCTCGTTCTATTTTAAACAACATGGTTATCCTGCCGTTAAGTCTAGTTTGAATCAGATTAAAGAATCGAAGAAAAAGGCTCCCACTATTGCGGGAGCCTTTTTCAGGAGAAACATTCTACTCGTCGAGATTATCCTTCAGATAAGCATAGTCGGAAATCTCTGTCCAGCGACGGGCAATTTTCATGTAAGCCGTCTGTGCATCGTAGATTTTCTTGAACTCAGGATCTTTTGCCGAGTATTTTTCCAGCAGCTCCTCATTAGCTTTTTTCATCGCTGCAATAACATCTTTCGGGAAGGTCTTGATTTTGATGTTGGGATAGTCCTTGGCAATCTTGTCGAGGTTAACAGCACTATCGTTGTATGAACGAGCATACATGTCGTAGGCAGCCAGTTCCATCGCCACTTCAACAATTTTCTGCAGGTGTTTGGGTAGCTTATCGAAAGCCTTTTTATTGACCAGGAACTGCAGTTCAGTTGCCGGTTCATGCCAACCAGTATAGTAGTAAGGGGCAATTTTATGGAAGCCCATCTTCAGGTCAAGTGACGGTCCAACCCACTCCAACGCATCAATAGTGCCACGATCCAGAGAAGTATAAAGTTCACCAGCAGGAATGTTGGTAACAACAACACCGAGTTTGGACAAAACTTCGCCGGCAAATCCGGGGATCCGCATTTTTAGACCTTTGAGGTCATCCACACTTTTGATCTCTTTTTGGAACCAGCCACCCATTTGATTGCCGGTGTTGCCACCGGGGTAGGAATAAACACCGTGCTTATCATAAACCTCTTTCATCAACTCCATACCGCCGCCATAGTAGAACCAGGCATACTGCTCCGGAGCGATCATACCGAAAGGCATTGTGGTGAAGAACAGGGTGTTCATGTCCTTGCCCTTCCAGTAGTAAGAGGCAGAGTGCCCCATCTGATACTGGCCAGCTTTGACCATGTCTAGGATGCCTAGAGGGGCTTTATGCTTATTTTTGGAATCGATACGGATTTCCATTTCACCGTTTGACATCTCTTTGACCATATCGGCCATCTTGACAACAGCATCACCAAAAATCGGAAAATTAGTTGGCCAGGTCATCGCCAATTTCCAGCGGTACTTTGGAGCTGCTTCAGCCTGAGGGGTAAAAGTTCCTACCATCAGGAGCGAGAAAACAGCCAGAAAACAAACCGACATACGAAACACAGATTTCTTCATTCTTTTCCTCCACTTTTATAGTGAGATGAGTTCAAGGGGTCAGTTCAACACAAAGAGAAGTGCCAAAAAAATACCCCAGCTTCCATAGCATTGCCGTAAACGAAATGAGAAGAATAACAGCTTAATTTTATACTTGTGCCGCGGCAATGAGCCAAGTGGGGAATATTTAAGTGGTCGTATCAGGAGGTTAAGAGGTTGATGGTCCTCAAATTTCAAGCTGAACTTTCAACTGGCGAAGGTAGCGGCGGCTCACCGGAAGGATCTTCCCCTGTCGTGTTTTGATTTCGGCCAATCCGTTGTCGAGAAGTTTGATTTCATCGATTCTGTCATGGTTAACCAGGTACTGGCGTTGGCAACGTAATAAGGGAGTCCTTTTTTCCAAAATTTTCAATGTCAGTTCAGTGAAGAACTGGCCCTCGGCAGTCACCACGTGAATCCCGGTGATATCTGAATAAACAAATTCTACTTCGTCAACAGGAACCAACTTGACCCGATTGGCAAACTGGCAAGGGATGTGGCGCAATACTTCGACCAAATACTGCGGCGGGTCACCACGCCGGATTGTCTCCCTGACTTTATGGACCGTTTTCTGTAAGCGTTCCAGGGAAACAGGCTTAAGCAGATAATCAAGTGTTTTCTCTTCGAAAGCCTTAAGAGCATGTTCGTCATAGGCGGTGACAAAAACAACGTGCGGCATCAACTCGTCTTCAATCATTGCCAGCAATTCAAACCCATTGAGAGCCGGCATTTCTATATCGAGGAAAAGTAACTCTGGTTTCTCAACCCGAATAACCCGCAAAGCATCAATAGCGTTGGCGCAAATGCCAATAAGATCAAAAGCCCGGGTCTCATTTAAAAGATGCTCCAACTCCTCCCTTGCATGTAACTCATCATCAATAATTAACGCACGAATCATCAGACAACCCTCTTGTCACAGGTAGTTCCACTCGGACCAGAGTCTTCTTTTGAGGTTCACAGTCAACCGTTAATCCGAACTCATTTCCGTACATATTCTTTATCCGCTGATCGACCAATCGCATTCCTAATCCACGCTCATCGGAAGAGATACAATAACTTCCGGCATTATCTTCAACCTCAATCACAACAAGTTCATCCTGGCAACAGACCCGAACCCAGATCTGACCATGATCAAGCAGGTTGGCAATTCCATGCTTGATGGCATTTTCAATCAAGGGCTGTAAAGTGAAAACGGGGATACGGAGTGTTAGTAAAGCGGGATCCATCTCCTGCGTCACCGTCAGACGTTCACCAAAACGGGCCTTCTCTATCTCAAGGTAAGCACTGATATGTGCCAACTCCTCTTCCAACGTCACAATATTACTCTGTGGTTTTAAATTAGTGCGGAAAAAATTTGAAAGCTGCATGAGTAACTGCCGGGCCCGATCCGAGTCCTTACGAATAATTGCCATAATTGTATTCAGCGAATTAAATAAAAAATGGGGATTGACCTGAGCCTGCAACAGCTTCAGCTCCGATTGAATTAATAATGATTTTTGTTCTTCGTAACGAGAACGGAGTAATTGGTGAGAATAAAGAGCCGCAAGTCCTTCGCCAAAAGAACGGTTGATATTCAAAAAGTGCTTGGTCTTCGGTTCATAAAGGCTGATGGTACCAACAACATCCTGATCAAGACGCAATGGAACAACAAGAGCCGACCTCAATGGACAACAAGAAGAAAGAGGACACTGAAAATGATCAACATAACCGTCAGCAAAAACGACCTTATTTTCTGCAAGAGCTTGCTTTGACCAGCGACTGACAACGGGATTACCCGTAATATGATGATCCGAGCCAATTCCCGAAAATGCGAGAATCTTCTCTCGATCAGTGATAGCAACCGCACCGACCCCCGTCTCCAGACGGATAATCTCGGCCATCTCTCGAGCTGTTTCAGGGCTGAAACCTCGGCTAAGAATTCCCAAAGTGCGGTCTGCAACAGTAAACGCTTTAGCTGAAAAACGGGCGCCAACCTTATCGCGCATCCGCTTTTGATCACGAACCATACTAATGAATAGGGCAGCGCCAATTGAATTAGCACAAATCATCGGCAAAGCGATTACTTTTACTAACGCGACCGCATCGGAAAAAGGCCTCGCCAAAAGTAAGATAATCGACATTTGCAGAACTTCGGCAACAAAAGTGGCGCCAAAGGCAACTGCAGGCAAATAGAGCTGTTCGGGCTTTTTTCTGCGCATCAGGATTAAAAAAACAATCCCCCCAACTAACCCTTCAACTGTCGTCGATATTCCGCACGAAAATGCTGTAAATCCACCAAGAGTAAAACGATGCAGTCCAGCAGTTATACCAACAGACAATCCAAGAACCGGGCCACCAATTAATCCTGCCAAGACGGCACCGATAGCACGGGTGTTGGCTATCGCTCCCTTGATTGGAAGACCAGTATATGTCCCCAAAATTGAAAATAGTGAAAAAATCACATACAGAACAACCAGTTGCCGAGGCTGTAGCTTTTCACCGGACAAATAGCCCATTGCCGGGGATTTACTGAACATATAGGCAATAACAATAATGACTGCCGTTTGTTGAAGAAGATCAAATATCAGACCCATAATCCCAACCTGCTCTTGTTTATTGTCAGGCCCAGAATAAGGTTTTTTCGCCAGAGGTGCAAAGATTTCTCTGGATAAGTGGTCAGCACAACTGCTCGGGCGGTAGAAATACCCGTGTAGGGCTGCTTAGCCATTGACTTCAAGACAGAAGTTGGCCGAGTATTGCCGTCTGTGAAACTTATCGTCAATGGAGGCACTTCTATGAAACTCATCCAGTTGATTGTCAGACTGATTGATGGACTCAACACAAAAATCGGTCAGGCGATTTCGTGGCTCAGCACGCTGCTGGTTCTGGTCGTTTGTTACGATGTTTTCACCCGCTACTTTCTACGCAAAAGCAGCGTTGGAGTTCAGGAACTCGAATGGCATATTTTTGCTGTTCTATTCCTCCTTGCAGCAGCATACACCCTGAAAGAGGACGGTCATGTCCGGGTCGATGTTTTCTACACTCTGCTGTCACCACGCGGACAGGCGTGGGTCAATCTGGTCGGCGGCATCATCTTTCTCGTCCCGTTTTCAATTCTGGTCCTCTGGGCCAGTAAGGGATTTGTCAGTATGAGCTGGGCCATTCAGGAGACCAGCCCCGATCCGGGCGGCCTTCCCTACCGTTACCTCCTCAAAGCGATGGTACCAGCCGGGTTCAGTTTAATCCTGATACAGGGAATCTCCCTGATCCTCCGCTCCTTCTGTACCGTCATCGGTCGGCCACTCGAAGATTCCACCTCCACCGATCAGGAAGAGGAGCAGCAACATGCCTGAATATATGTCTCTGGTATTATTTGCCACGGTTTTCGGAGTTCTGCTACTGGGGTTCCCCGTGGCCTTCACCCTGGGCGGTGTCTCCCTCATCTTCGGTTACTTCACCTTCGGCCTCGGGTTCTTCCAGCTGTTACCGCTACGTATCTGGGGCACCATGACCAACTACGTGTTAATCGCCGTACCGCTGTTTGTCTACATGGGACTCATGCTCGAAAAGTCGGGGCTGGCGGAAGAGTTACTTGAAACCATGGCGATGCTGTTCGGCAAGCTACGGGGCGGGCTGGCCATTTCGGTTATCGTTGTCGGGGCCGTCCTTGCCGCATCAACGGGAATCGTTGGAGCAACTGTCGTCACCATGGGGCTGCTGTCGTTACCGACAATGTTGAAGCGGGGTTATTCTCCCGAACTCTCAACCGGAACTATCTGTGCGTCAGGAACTCTGGGACAGATTATTCCACCAAGTATTGTCCTGGTTCTCCTTGGCAGTGTCCTCAATGTCTCGATTGGTGATATGTTCGTCGGGGCAGTTATCCCCGGAATGCTGCTGGTCGGCCTCTATATCCTCTGGATCGTCCTGGTTGCCTTCTTCCGTCCCGGTTCGGCCCCGGCAATGCCTCCAGCAGAGCTGGCAGCTTTTCGCGAGACCGGCATGTGGCGCCGGATCATCAGAGCATTTCTGTTGCCGTTCTTCCTGATTGTTGCCGTCCTCGGATCGATCTTTGCGGGAATTGCCTCGCCGACAGAAGCAGCGGCTGTTGGAGCGATGGGCGCGACACTGCTGACCGTCTGGCAGAAAAAGCTCAACATGAAGACGCTGCGTGAAGTCATGCGCGGAACGACAACACTTACGTGTATGGTCTTTATTTTAATCGTTGGGGCGACGGCATTTGGTCTGGTGTTCCGGGGAATGGGCGGTGACCGTTACATCACCGGTCTGATTCTTGGTGCCGGACTTGAGCCGCATCACTTTCTGCTGATTGTTATGCTGGTTATCTTTGTCGCCGGATTTTTCATCGACTTCATCGAGATCACATTTATCATCGTCCCGGTGGTGGCACCAATTTTCCAGCATATGGGTATCGACCTGTTGTGGATCGGTATTTTGATCGCCATGAACCTGCAGACCTCATTTTTGACCCCGCCGTTCGGCTTCTCACTGTTCTACCTGAAGGGGGTTGCACCACCCGAGGTGACAACAGCTCAGATTTATCGGGGGATCATCCCGTTCATCGGCATTCAGCTGATCTGTCTGTTGATCGTCGTTTTCTGGCCCGAAACGGTCACCTGGCTGCCGAAATATATGGCTAAATAGAGTTTTTATCCCGCCGCTGGCGGTAGGCTTCGGCCATACCGCCGGTGGATGTTTCACGATAGAGCGACGGCAACGCCTGACCCGTTTCGTTCATGACCAGAGTAATCTCATCAAAACTGATCTTGTGCTCCCCACCCGAAAGCAGAGCGAAGTGACAACAGCTCAGTGCCCGACTTGCGGCATGAGCGTTCCTCTCAATACACGGGATCTGCACCAGACCATTGACCGGATCACACGTCAGGCCAAGGTGGTGTTCCAGACCCATTTCAGCTGCGTACTCTATCTGCCGGATTGTTCCACCATGCAACTGGGTCGCAGCAGCTGCCGCCATCGCACAGGCCGTCCCGATTTCCCCCTGACAACCGACCTCAGCCCCCGAAATAGACGCATTATGTTTCACCAGATTGCCAACCAGCCCCGCTGTCGCCAAGGCCCGTAAAAGCTCATGATAGCTGCACTCCAGTGTCTCATTCAGATAACGCAGGACCGATGGAAGAACACCACTGGCACCACAGGTTGGTGCCGTCACAATCATCCCGCCACTGGCGTTCTCCTCAGAAACAGCAAGAGAGTAGGCCCAGATACGGGCATTGTTCTTCAGGTGAGCCCCATATAATCCCGATTTGCGATAAAAGGTGTGGGCCTTGCGTCCCAGTCCCAGGCCACCGGGAAGGATCCCGACATGCTCAAGACCATGATCGATCGCAGCAGACATGACATCCCAGACCTGATCGAGAAAATCGAGAAAATCGGCATCCTCACAATTAAGGACATACTCCCAGAACGATTCACCGCTCTCTTCGAGGGAGTTGAGAATATCGGTCATTTTCGTCATGGAATAAACCGTTTCCGGCTCAACCACACTCTCACTGTCACGTAACGCCCCACCGCCGACACTGTAAACTTCCCAGAGTTGCAGGACGTCTCCGGCATCATTCAATGCTTCAAAACGCATCCCGTTGGGATGAAGCGGCAGAGTTTTTTCGGGAACCCAAAGCAATTCCATGACAGTATCGTGGGATTGAAAGACATCACCCAGAGCCTTATCGGTCAGGTGACCCCGACCCGTTGCAGCAAGACTGCCAAACAGGGTAACCCGGTAACGGGCTGCTCCCGGGTACTTTTTCAGAAATATCAAAGCCGCCTGCCGGGGAGCCATGGTATGGCTACTGGAAGGGCCGGTACCAATACGG
>Ga0256913_10000645_pt1 | contig 18272 bp, 12 predicted proteins | sample Axial_MatmetaG_FD_185970 | JGI IMG/M metagenome (GOLD analysis project Ga0256913, IMG submission 185970) | Deep-sea worm associated microbial mat communities from Axial Seamount, Juan de Fuca Ridge, Pacific Ocean - Axial_Mat | ecosystem: Environmental > Aquatic > Marine > Oceanic > Microbial... | reverse complement strand
TACGTTTACAAATATATAAAACTATATTTCAAAACCAAACAGATAAATAGGTTTTAACAAAACAAAAGAATAGAAAAGGATGGTAAATATGATTAGATGAGTAAAATAAGGTTTCCTCTATTTATTAATGGTCGAAAATGGGAAAACGTTACCCTAAAAAAATGAAAATATTTTTTCGTATGCTTGTAATGTACTGATATAATGATAGATAAATGGCGAAATATTTTTGTGAAGAGCCCAAGATGATAGCCTTTCACTTCGACAAGCTCAGTGACCAAAGGCTATCATCCTTACTTAGAAAATATTTAGTCCGACAAGCTCAGTGACCAAAGGCTATCGCTCTTTGGGTTCAAGACATGGTCTAAAAAGCAAACAGGAATTGACATTGTACAGTTTGAAGCACAGCTTTTCCAAACTGTGTTTCGTATCTTTACTTAAAAAAATAATTTTTTTGTTTACAGAAATATGAATTGCTTACACTTTAGCAGAGCTTTCCCGAGCTGTGTTCATCAGTATATCAGCATGAAACACAACTTTGCTAACCCACGCTGCATTTCAGGAGCACGCCCAGCCTTCGCCAAATCAGTTTTGTTTCTTGTTGATTGTTTCATAATAAAGACTAATTTTGAAAGATCATAAGAAAATAGACCTATGAATATTTCAAAGTTTTATAAAAGTTTGGGACCCGGTTTGTTATATGCCGGAGCAGCAGTTGGGGTCTCGCATTTAGTACAAAGCACACGAGCAGGTGCAGGTTATGGTTTCGAGTTGGTATGGGTGCTCATCATAGCGAACATCATCAAATACCCTTTCTTCGAGTTTGCTCCCCGTTATGCCAATAGCACCGGAAAGTCCTTGATTGATGGCTATAGAAAGATAGGGAAATGGGCTTTGGTCTTATTCGCCATCCTTACTTTTTCTACCATGTTTATCATTACAGCAGCTATCAGCATCGTCACAGCAGGATTATTAGGGACATTATTGGGACTCAATATGGATATTTACGTATTAACCATGATTATCATGGGTGTGACCATGTTGATATTAATTCTGGGTCAGTTCTCAGCCTTAGAGTCTATTATCAAATTTATCATCATTGCCTTAGCTATTAGTACGATAGTGGCGGTGTCTTTGTCATTTAAAACATCTTTGGCAGGAAGCACCCATTTTGATTGGTCCAATGCTGTGGATATTGCCTTTTTAATTGCTTTTGTAGGTTGGATGCCAGCTCCTATTGATGTGTCGATTTGGCATTCCACCTGGACAGTGGCCAAACAGAAAAATACCAAAGAAAAAGTCCCGCTCGCTACTTCCTTGCACGATTTTAATATTGGCTATATCGGGACTGCCTTTTTGGCTCTCGGATTCGTAGCTTTGGGGGCTTTTGTGATGTATGGCAGTGGTGAAGGCTTTTCCTCTAAGGCGGTGGCTTTCTCGGGACAGCTGATTCAAATGTATACCTCAAGTTTAGGACAATGGGCTTATTGGATCATTGGGGTAGCGGCTCTTACCACCATGTTTTCTACTTCCATCACGGTGTTGGATGCCTATCCGCGTGTGATGCAACCCACTTTGGAAATGCTTTTCCCTAAGATAAAACCCAAGCAAGATGAATCTCAAAAGCCTTATGTCATATGGCTGATGATTACCGTTATAGGAACCATCATACTGATGTTGTTTTTTGGTAAAAGCATGAAGTTTATGGTGGATTTAGCCACAACGATCTCTTTTGTGGTGGCTCCAATTTTGGCGATTCTCAATTATATGTCGGTGACTAGTAAAGATTTTAATGACAAACCTAAAAAATGGTTGATTATCTATGCATGGATTGGCATGATTTTTATGAGCCTTTTTAGTATCTTTTATTTAATTTGGAAATTCTTTTAATATGATAGAAGGTATAGATTTTCATAAGATTATCAGTCAAACGATTATGATCACTACTTTTGTGTTAGTGATGATGATGGTGATAGAATATCTAAATGTAAAGACGAGAGGAGATTGGGCTGTCCGCCTTAAGAAATCGCCTTTTCTACAAATCATCCTTGCTGCCATAATGGGTGTTATTCCGGGTTGTCTGGGGGCTTATACCATCGTTTCCCTCTATGCTCATGAAATCATCCGCTTTTCGGCCCTGGTAACAGCCATGATAGCCACTTCCGGTGATGAAGCCTTTGTGATGTTTTCTATTATTCCTGAATATGCCCTTTTGCTCAATGTCATCATCTTTTTCATTGCCGTGGGGGTGGGAGTGTTTTTAATGTATTTTGGTAAGCGTTTCGAGTTCTTTTGTGTGTCTCCCGGTCATATGGTAGTCCATGAGCATGAATTGGATACCCATCAGCAAAGCGCTGCATCTATCATGCAGAACTTAAAAAATATTAGCTTTACTCGTGCCTTGCTTATCTCAGGCATTTTGCTGTTCTTGTTTGCCATGTTTAGCGGCCTTTTGGCACATGAGCATTTCGATATAGCAGCTCTTACAGGACAGCAGTCGCAATTACCAATCCATGATAAACATCATATTAATTGGGTCATGATAACCTATGTGGTGGTGATGGTGACTGCATTATATATCTTCCTTACTTCCAGCGATCACTTTTTAGAAGGCCATCTTTGGGGGCATGTGATAAAAAAACATTTTTATAAAATCTTTTTATGGACTTTTGGTGCTTTATTATTGGTGGCGATTTTTAGTCATTTTTACGAAGTAAATCAGTGGATCAGTGAGAATATGTGGATGATATTAATTTTGGCGGTATTGATTGGATTTATCCCGGAATCAGGCCCTCATATGATATTTGTTATCATGTTTTTTCAAGGTTTGGTACCTTTCAGCATCTTGCTGGCCAGCTCCATAGTTCAAGATGGACATGGTGCTTTACCCCTCTTGGCAGAGTCACGCAAAAGCTTTTTTACCATGAAAGCCATCAATATGGCAGTGGGTCTGCTGGTGGGAGCCATTGGATTGTGGATAGGACAATAAATTAACTTATAAAGAGGCTTGTCGATAAGATAGAAAAGAGAGATTGTTGATGCATTAACTTATCAAGAATGGCAAATGGCTAATATATTATACATTATTTTCCGTGTAGCTTTGTGTTTTAACGACTTTGTGACTGGCATGAGCTTTTCGGACTAAATTTATCAAAATTAGGTATATGAAAAAGATCGTTTTTCTTGTTTTTTATTTAGGAATATTTGTGACTGCTATTGCACAGCATCATTTTTCTAATGTGACTTCGCAGTATGGAATTTATGGCCAATCAGGCTTAGGGCATGCCGTGGGCTGGGGAGATATTAATAACGATGGCTTGCAAGATGTGGCTTTTAGCAATCAGGAAGGAGATCATTTCTGGATATACAAAAATAATGGTGATAGCTTTCAAGACATTACTTCCTCAGCCGGATTATTGGGTAATAGTGGCGAGAAAATATTGTTTGTGGAAGTGAATGGCGACGAGTGGGTAGATTTGGTATTGCGTCCTCGCTCCGGTTCGCAGAGAGTTTATATCAATAATGGCGATGAAACATTCAGCCTCATGAGTGGCAGTGGAGTAACAGAGGGCATTAGAGTGGCTGCAGATTTCGATAATGATGGCTGGATAGATTTGGTGAGTACATCCAATAGCAGTTGTTCTATTTTTTATAACCAAGCAGGGCAGAGCTTTCAGAAAAATGATATTGGTCCTTGCTATGATGTGATGACAGCCATCGCTTTCGATTATAATCAAGATGGTTGGCAGGATATTTATTTGGGAACTTATGGAGATAGTCCCAATATCCTTTATAAAAATAATGGTGATGGTAGTTTTGAAAATGCCACAGAAGAGGCCGGTTTGTCTTATCCTTATTCTGCTCACGGCCTGACTTGTGGTGACTATAATAACGATGGTTTGATTGATGTGTATGTGGGTAGCTATTCCAATGCTACGGCCGGAAGGCTTTTTAAAAATAATGGTGATGCTACTTTTACCGATGTGGCCGCTGCTGTGGGTGCTTCGGGACATCAAGATACGCGTAACTCCAGCTGGGTTGACTATAATAACGACGGTTGGCTCGATCTTTTTTCTTCGCATCACGACTTCTACACTTATAGCAATACCTTATTAAAAAATACCGAAGGTACTTCCTTTGAAGATCTGGGGCACGAAATGAATATTTCAGGTGAGATGATCGGCGATTATTTTGGCGTTGGATGGGCTGATTTCGATAATGATGGCGATATGGATCTTTTTGCTGCCGGTCATATCGATAAATATGTCCTATGGAAGAACGAAAACTGTCCGGGACATTTTGTGGAAATCATCCTTCAAGGCATGGAGAGTAATCACAGCGCCGTGGGAGCCTCTGCTACTCTTTGGCATCATGGACAAACCTTGAAACGATGGGTAAATGCCGGACAAGGCCGTACCGACGATCATAGCCTACGCTTGCATTTTGGTTTGGGAGAAGAAACCACAGTGGATAGCTTGCGGGTAGATTGGCCCAGCGGTAACACTTTGCTTTTTCATTCATCGCAAATCCCAGTGGATCAAATATGGACGATTCCCGAGGATATCAATATGGGGATGAATCAGACTGCCGGAACATCTATCGTTCAGTTATTACCTAATCCCACCTCAGGAAGTTTCTCGGTGAAAAATATCCAAGGGAGATTAGCGTTTAGCGTGACTATAAGCGATATGCAATCGCGTGTAATCTTGCAAAAAAGCCCCATTCTTTCAGGAGAGCAAATATCCCTGCCTTCCTCAATTCAAGCAGGTGTTTATTTTGTGAGAGTGTTTAATGACGAATTGGATGCTACGCTAAAATTGATTGTTCAATAAATAAAAATACCCTCGTAAGTGTCTAGGATTTGTCACGATTAAAATCTGATTCTCTTTCAAGGGTACTATTTGATACATCGGCTACTAAAGCACTTGCAAAGTCTCTGACTTCATGGTTTTCATATCCACAATATCCATGAAACCTTCGTTTTCTTTTTTGAAATCATCGCTTTCCATCACTTTTCTGAATGCCTGCTGTTTCTCTGCGCTTTCCCATTTGAGAATACAATAGACAGTGCCATCTTCTGATACTGCTGAATCACGATAGATAAAACCATCTACTTTTTTTAGGCTCTCTGTAATATGAGCTGATGTCTTTTTCCATCCTTCCAATAAATCATTATTCACAAGTTTAAAGGAGATAATTGTAATAATATTTTGCAGGATTCTTATGTTTAATTGTTAAGCAGCAAATATAGTCTCATTGTCGTAATTGATGCTAAGATCCCCCCCATCTATTTTCTAAAGATAATGTTAAATAGAGATGAAAAATCGACAAAATAAACTCATCAATATTCCCAAAATATTAAGATATTTGCACACAATAGAAAATCCATGATACAAGCAGAAAATATTTTTAAGTCTTTTGGTGATTTGCAAGTGCTCAAAGGCATTAATATATCGGTTAAGGCTGCCGAAGTACTCAGTATTACGGGAGCTTCAGGGGCTGGGAAGACTACTTTATTGCAAATACTGGGCACACTCGACAAACCTAATCAAGGGCGGGTGCTGCTCGACGGTACCGATATTTTTAGCTTAAAAGAACAGAAGATGGCGGATTTTCGCAACCAAAATATTGGCTTTGTATTTCAGTTTCATCATCTGCTGCCCGAATTTAGCTGTTTGGAGAATGTTTGTATTCCCGGTTTCATTGGGCATAGAAAAGTGGCGGAGGTGGAAGAAAAAGCACGGGAGCTTCTGGCATATTTGAATATGGATCATCGGATGAATCACAAGCCTTCGGAATTGTCCGGCGGTGAGCAACAAAGGGTGGCCATTGCTCGTGCACTCATCAACAAGCCTAAAGTGGTGTTTGCCGACGAGCCTTCCGGTAATCTGGATCGTGCCAATACCGAAGAGCTCCATCGTCTCTTTTTTAAACTCCGCGACGACTTAGGCCATACTTTTGTCATCGTTACCCATGATGAACATTTGGCCGGCCTCTGCGATCGTAGCATTCATTTGGTCGATGGCCAAGTTCAACAAGCAATAAAAAGCATATAAAATCGTTATCCCCTGATGTTAAAAAATGATCAACATACTCTTATGATTAAGCAGAATATAAAGCACCTATTTACATTGATAGTTTTTACCTTATTATTCGTTGTTCCATCCTTTGCTCAGGATGTGAAAGACTATTCGGCTACAGTGAAATCAGCCGATGAATACTATCAGAATAAAGATTATTATAATGCCAAGGCTGCCTATCAGTTGGCCAGCAAACTCAAACCTGAGGAGGCTTATCCCAAAGAAAAAATCAAAGAGATTATAGGCTTGCTAAAGGCCGAAATGGCAGTGAGAGGCGAATACGATGATTTGGTGGAACAAGCCGATGAGGCCATGAAGTCCAAAGATTATGAAACGGCGATCACTAATTATAAGAAAGCCTTAACATTAATTGCCTATGAAGCACATCCTAAAAAACAGCTCCAAAAAGCACAAAATCTACTGGAAGCCGAAAAGTTGAAGAATTCTATCTATGGAGAAGCCATTAAAACAGCCGATCAGCATTTTAGCAATAAAGAATATGAGCAAGCCCTGAGTTTTTATCGCGATGCTGCCAATGTGGATGAGAGTCAGGACTACCCCAAAACTCAAATCGCCAAGATTACCCAGGTGATACAAAATCAAAATGCCAATCAGCAAAATTTTGAGCAAGCCATCACCAAGGCTGACCAATTGCTCAATTATCAAAAGTTCTCCGAAGCTCTTGCTGAATATCAAAAAGCGGCATCCATCAAACCGGAAGATGCCTATGCCAAGGCTCAGGTGCTGAAAATGAAGAGTTTTATAGAAAAAGAGAAGGAGTATGATAAAATAACTGCTAAGGCGGATCAGCTTTATGTGAAGAAAAATTTTGTGGCTTCCAAATTAGAATATCAAAAAGCGCAAGAGGTGCTCCCCGAGAAAACCTATGCGCTTAATATGATTAGTAAGATTGATGCCAGTCTCGACAAAGAACAAAAGAAGCTGGCCAAACTAGAACAAAACTATCAAGATGCTATCAAGACGGGCGATCAGTTGTTTAAAGATAAAAAATATCAGGCTGCCTACTCCAAATATAGTAAGGCACTGGAATTGAAACCCAATGAGACCTACCCTAAAACACAATTGGAAGAGATAGATATTCTTTTGGCTACCGGCTATTTGGAGCTTTCTTGTTTTGTGCATGAGGATAATAAAGGGCTTTTCGATTCCAGAATTCAACTAAAAGAGAATGGTAGTGTCTTGGAGACCGATGAAATTGGTACCAATGGTAGATATAAGCTAAAACTGGACTTGAATAAACATTATCAAATTCGTTTTTATAAATCGGGTTATGTTCAGAAGATTTTTGATGTGAATACTGAATTGCCCCGCGAGGTGAATCATAATAATATCTTTGAATATAACCTGGTGGTGGAGCTTTTTCCAAAGTGTTCGGCTGATTTGTCTATCTTGGATAAGCCTTTAACCAATATTTCCTATTTTAAAGATAAGGGGAATTTTTATTTCGATGAACAGCGAACTCAGATCATTTTGAATAAAGTGAAGGAGCTAAAAAAAGAATGTAAAAAACTGAAAGAGGAGGAAGAGCAGCAAGGTGAATATGATAAAACTATTGCCAAAGCAGATAAATATTTGGGGCAAAGCAATTATAGCAAAGCATTGGAAAACTATCATATTGCCGCTGGTATCATGCCTGCCATAGAATATCCCAAGCAAAAGATAGCCGAGATACAAGCCGTGATGGAGGCTGCGGATAAATATCAAGCACTCATTGTCTCTGCCGATGCTAAATATAAGGCCAAGGACTATGAAGCCGCCCTTTATGATTATTATGCGGCAAAAAATCTAAAACCCAAGGAAGCCTATCCCCAAGAAAAAATTCAAGAGATTGACGGAATCATCAATGCGCAAAAAGACTTGGATGCTAAATATACAGCTCAAATTGCGCAAGCAGATAGCCTCTATGCTTTGGATAGCTTAACCATGGCCATCAGTTCTTATCGTATGGCTTTAAAAACTAAACTACAAGAAACTTATCCTAAAAACCAGATTGCTAAGATTGAGCGAGAGATTAAGCAAAAGCAAGACTTGGAAAAACGTTATCAGGATGCTGTGTCAAAAGCAGATAAGATGTTTGAAGCTGAGAACTTCGCCGATGCTGCCGCAGCCTATTTAATAGCCTCTCAAATAAAGCCTGATGAGATGTATCCAAAATATAAAATTGAGGATATCAACACCATAGAAGAGCAAAGGAGGGTGAGAGCGATGAATGATAATTATGAGCAGCTCATCACACAGGCTGATGGATATTTCAATAAAGCATCCTATCAAGACGCCTTGCCCCTTTATCAAAAAGCAGCAAAGCTGAAGCCCAAAGAAGCTTATCCTCCGGCTCAAATAGACAAGATCAATGCCTTGCTGGCACAGTTACAAGCCCAAGAAGGTCAGTACCGGTCTTTGATAGCTTCTGCCGATCAAAAATATGCTGCAAAAGACTATGCTTCCTCATTCGATGACTATAAACAGGCATCCAAATTAAAGCCTGAAGAGCAATACCCAAAGGATCAAATGGCAGAAATAGAGAGTATTATGAAAAAAATGGCTGATTTGGAAATGGCCTATCAAGACGCCATCAAACAAGCGGATGCTGCCTATGATGCTAAAGACTGGAATGCTGCTTTATCTGGCTATCAAAAAGCTTTGGAGCTCAAGCCACAAGAACAATATCCTCAAGATAGAATTGCTGAGATAAATACCTTACTGCAAGGAATGGCAGATCAGGATGCGGCCTATAAAGCTGCTATTGCCGATGGAGATGCTCGTTTTGCCGCCAAGGAATGGCCGGAATCTTTGACCGCTTTTCAGAAAGCGCTTTCTATGAAGCCTGAGGAGGCATATCCTCAAAAAAAGGTGGCCGAAATAAATGCCTTGATGAAGAGTGAACAGCAAAGACAAGATGCTTACAATGCTGCTATTGCTAAAGCTGATGAGCTATTTGCTGCTGCTACTTATGTGGATGCCAAAGCAAAATACCAAGAAGCGCTATCCATCATTCCCAATCAGGATTATCCCACACAAAAGATTGCAGAGATAGAGGCATTATTGAAAAAGAGGGCCGATAGCGAAGCCCTATATGCCCAGCTCATCCAAAGTGGTGATGCTTTATTGGGGGAGAAGAAATATCAAGCCTCCATAGAGCAATATCAACAAGCATTGCAGATCAAAGCGCAAGAAGCCTATCCCGCTCAGAAGATAAAGGAGATAGAAGCCATTTTGGCAGCCATAGCCGAGAAGGACAGTAAATATAAGGAAGCCATTGCCGCTGCAGATAAAAATAGAGATAGCCAGCAATACCCGGCCGCCATATCGAAATACCAAGAAGCGGCAAGTATCAAACCTAAGGAATCTTATCCCGTGGAGCAAATAGGTATCATACAGGCTTTATTGGATGGTTTGGCGAAAAAAGATGCCAATTATCAGGCCTTAATCTCTGCTGCCGATGAGAAATATCAGCAACAGGCTTGGCAAGTAGCATTGGAGAAATATAAAGAAGCACTCGCAGTGAAACCCCAAGAGAGCTATCCCCAAACAAAGATACAAGAGATAGAAGCTACTTTGAAAGCCATTGCTGAAAAGGAAGCTGCCTATAATCAGGCTATTGCCGAAGCTGATGCTTCTTATAAAGCTAAGGATTGGCCTCATGCTTTGACAAAATACCAATCGGCTTCTACCATAAAACCGGAGGAGCAATATCCAAAGGATAAGATAGCAGAACTGAATACCATCTTGGGAGATATTGCTGCTGAGAATGCGAAATATAACGCCCTAATTGGGGAGGCCGATCAGCTCTTCGATGCGAAGGATTATCCTACTTCTAAAGAGAAATATGCCGCTGCACTGGCTGTGAAAAAACAGGAATATTATCCCCAAGAACGGATTCAGGCTATTGATGCAATTTTGGCCAAAATGGCTGAAAATCAGAGACAATATGATCTCTTGATAAAAGATGCTGACAAGCTGTTTATGAAGAGCTCTTGGGATGCATCCCTTGAAAAATATCAGGCTGCTTTGCAAATCATACCCAACGAGACACATCCTAAGGAGCAGATAGCCATTATCAATTCCAAATTGATGGACATAGTGAAGCAGAGAGAAGCCTATGATGCTTTGATACAAGAGGCTGACGGCTTTTTTAATACCCAAGAATATGAAAATGCCTTGGCAAAATACGAGGCAGCTTCACTGGTGCTAGTGGCCGAGACGTATCCCAAAGAGCAGATAAAAAAGATTCGTAATTTGATGGATGAGTTGGCGAAAAAGAATGCTGATTATAAGGCTTTGATTACTAAAGCTGATGATCTGTTAGCTCAGGAGTCCTACGAGAAATCAAAAGAAAAATACCAAGCCGCTTTGGTGATTTTTCCTGAGAAAACCTATCCTCAGGAGCAAATAACATTGATAGATGAGTTGATAGCAAAAACAGCTCAATATAATCAGTTTGTTAGTCTCGCTGATGAAGCTTTTAGAGCTAAGGATTATGAGAATGCTTTAAGTAATTATCAGCAGGCTCAAATTTTATTTCCTCAGAAAGAATATCCTCCGAAAAAAATAGCGGAGGTGAATACCATCATGCAGGCCATGGCTATGGTGAGAGCTGCTTATGATGCAGCAGTTAATGAGGGAGATGCTCATTTTGCAGCCAAGGAATACGATTTAGCTAAGGTGAGTTATCAAGAAGCTTTGAAGCAGTTGTCATCAGAAGTCTATCCGCGTCAGAAGATCATGGAGATAGATCAGATTTTGCAAGATATGGCTCGTAAACGCATGCAGTTTGATAAGGTGATAGCACAAGCGAATGCCGCCTTTGATAAAAAAAGCTATGATATGGCATTGACGAAATATACTGCCGCTTTAGAGATTTTGCCGGAGGAGGAATATCCTCAAAAAAGAATAGAAGAGATCAGAGACATTCTGGCTTCTATTGCCGATCAACAAACCCGTTATGAGAGTTTGGTAAGTCAGGGTGGCCAAGCCTTTGATGCCAAAGACTATCAGTCGTGTATCGATCTTTTGTCGCAGGCACAAGCCATTTTCCCTAATGAAGCCTATCCTCCCAAGAAAATAGCTGAGGCTAAAGCCGAGTTGGCCAAGATACAAAGAGAAATAGATGTGGCCTATCAGAAGGAAATCACTGCAGCTGATGGGAGTTTTAGAGCTAAAAAATGGGCTCCGGCCAAAGAGTCCTATCAAAAGGCTAGCGAGATAAAACCTGAGGAATTATATCCTAAGAATAAATTGGCGGAGATAAACGCCATTCTTGAAAAAGAGCTGCAAAAACAACAGAAAGAATATGATAAATATATTGCGGATGGGGAGCGTTTTTATGGAACAAAATACTATCAAGAATCCATCCTGTCTTTTGAAAAAGCTTTGAATGTATTTCCTTACGAGAAATATCCGGTGGAGATGATTGATAAGATTTTTGAGCTGATTAAAAAGACTTCCATGATTTCTCTTTTAGATAACAAAATGCAAATCGTTCAAAATCAAGAGAAGAAATTTAAGTTTAATACCATTTCTTTTAAAGATAGAAAAGAGAACTATATCCTTTTAGAGATTAAAGTCGTTGATCCGGATTCTCAAGTGAAGTTGTTCGTTAATTTTGGTAATGGAGGATCGCAGAATGGCGGTTATTCTATCCATCTGAAAAATGGCGATGGCTACCATAGGTATTTTGTAAATATTGGAAAACAGGTTCGTTGGGTAAATAACGACAATGATTATATCAGTCTCTTGCCCGAAGGTGGAGGAGTAGAAGTGAAGCTGATAAAAATCAGCCGGAATGGCATATAAACGAAAAATAGATGCATAAAAAAAGGCCTGATATATTTTAAAATATCAGGCCTTGATTTTTTTTGCTTAGTATTGATATTACATCTTGGCTTCAATAAAAGACTCAAGTTTCACCAAGTCGGCACTAAATTTTCTGATGCCTTCCGCAAGTTTTTCTGTGGCCATGGCATTTTCATTCATTTGCCATCTAAAGGATATCTCATCGGTATTCATCTTGGGTATTTCTAGTAACATGGCTTTCTCAGCATCAAGTTTTTTATCTATTGTAATAGTATTGCTTTCCAATTCGGCCAAAAGAGTAGGGGAAATGGTTAATAAATCGCAGCCTGCCAGCTCAATGATTTCTTCTTTATTACGGAAGCTGGCACCCATAATCTCGGTGGCATATTCATATTTCTTGAAATAGTTAAAAATGCGACTCACCGACAGAACGCCGGGATCTTCAGGGGCTGGGATTTGGTCTACGCCTCTGTCTTTTTTATACCAGTCGAGTATGCGACCCACAAATGGGGATATGAGTTGAACACCGGCTTCGGCGCAGGCTGCGGCTTGTATCTCGCTGAAGAGAAGCGTTAGATTGGTATGGATGCCTTCTTTTTCTAATACATCTGCGGCTTGTATGCCTTCCCAAGTAGCGGCTATCTTGATTAGTATCCTATTTTTGTCTATGCCGGAACTTTGATAGAGGGCGATAAGTTTTTTTGCTTTCTCAATGGTCTTAGTGGTGTCAAAAGATAGACGAGCATCCACCTCAGTGCTGACTCTACCCGGTACTATCTTTAGTATCTCCAAACCGAAATTTACTGCCAATACATCTAAGGCATGAGCTAATTGCTCTGCTTTATCCCGGCTAAAGCCTTTTGCTGTCTCTAAGGCATTCTCCACCAAATGAGCATATTTTTCATCCTGTGCTGCGGCATATATCAAGGATGGATTGGTGGTAGAATCAATGGGTTTAAACTGATTGATCGATTGGAAATCTCCGGTGTCAGCCACCACCTTGGTCATTTTTTTTAATTGCTCCAGACTATTCATATTTTCTATTTTTATTTGTTATTTTTTCTATTCTTTTCAGCCACAAAGACACTAAGTCTCGAAGATGCATTTTGTTATATCTGACCTTTCAACTTTCAACTCAAATCACAGCTTCAAAATATCTTTATATTCTTCAAACCAATCTTCGAGCTTCATCATATTCTTAAAGAAAAACTCATATACTTTATCCCAAGATTCTTTATCTAAAATATTCACATCATCTAAATAAACTGCAATTCTGATGATTTCTTTTCCACTTTCCAGCATAAATAGATCGTTCCAAACAACTTCTTGGTCAAATATTTCATTCAGGAGCCTCTTTAGTCCCAGAAGCTTATTCCAGATGGCCACTCTTCTATCCAATGATTTAGCCACCACATCCAAACTTACCGAGGCTTGTTTACTTCCGATATAGAATTTAAGGTCAATTGCTTTAATGCCTGTATTTTGCATCATCCATTTGCGAGGCTTCCCTTGCTTTCTCCTCTTGGGAGTGGAATATTTCCTAAAGCCTTCCCAAAAGGCCATTCTGATATTTTTTTCTTCTTCTTTACTATACATAAGGTTCGGCTAAATTAAGAAAAAACATCGTCAATACTCCTTCCTAAGGGGATAATTAAGATAGATATTCTTGAACATATTTATAAATCAGCACATATAAAAATTGCAATAGAGTATTTGCTGCGATAGTTTTGGCAATAGTTTATTCATTTAAAAAACACATTATTATGGGAGCATTAAAAAAAATGACAATTTGGGTATTATCTTTTGCGCTGCTATTAGTTGTGAGCAGCTGTGGAAGTGCGGTCTTACGAGAAAATCAGACCTTGGGAAAATTACCTGCCTTATCGGAGAAATACCAAAACGAGATAGCGAGTTATAAGGAAAAAGCCAAACAGTCTACCGATATGGAGGAAGCCTTCGCAATGGAAAAGAAGTTTAAGCTTACTAAAGAAGAAGCGGATCAAGTAATTAATGATTATGTGACGGTTAATATCTCCGAAATAGCTATTCCATTTGAACAGCCCGAAGAAAGTCAGTTTGAAGTTTTGGATATGCATTTGAAAGGTGCTAGTAGGACAAGAATGGATTTAGTGAGTAAGGTAAAAATCAAAGAAGATTTAAAAAATAAATATGGTGGCTTTGAAAAATATTTCTTTGCCTATATTAAAGCCGTTGATAAGGACGGTAATACGCTTGGAAAACCGACAGTTATGTCCTCAGGGATGGGCAATAGAGGGCCTTATATCGCCGGTTTAGAAGTTCCTATAGAGGGAAGTATTGGGAATCTGAAATATTTCGTAGACTTTGAAAAAATTGTTTTTATCAGCAAGGAAGATTACGAAAAAAACAAATAAAAACACACAATTACCATATTTATTATATGGAGTCAAACAAGCATGTAAAAAATGGGCGGTACCGAAAAGCCATACGAGTAGGATCATTATATAAAACAAAACACATGAATACTATTTTAGGTAAAGATGAACAGAAGTTAAGAGAAGATGTATTTACTGCTAACCTGATATTATTTTGGCTTAAGGCGAACTACATCTTAACCAATAAAAGAATCACCGGACATACGCCTAACACTTTGTTCGGCATTATTCCCTTGGGTAAGTCGCAAATTTCCCAGCCACTAAAAACTGTCGCCTCTATCAGTAGTTCAACCGAATTTCATTTCATGCGGTTGATCATTGGCCTAGCGCTTTTAATAGTGGGAATCATGATGATGGGGAGCTCCTTTATTATTGCTATCATCATTGCTATTTTCGGTTTAGTGAATTTGTTGAATTGTTATACAGCCATTTTTTATATTACCAATAATGCAGGTGAAAGTACAGGCTACGAAATTTCAATTCTGGAAAAGGATAAAGTTCAAGCTTTGGTTAATGAGATAAATACTACAATTGCCGATTTATAGATTGAATTTTTGATGAATGAAACGCCCGTTTGAATATTTTCTTAGCGGGTGTTTCTTTTATAAGAATGCTATACCTTTTCATTATATTAGTATCTTTACATTTCCATATCATATGAATTCTATGATGAGACCCAAGATAAATAGAATAATAAAGTTCATTCTGATCTTGATGATAAGCATTCCTATGTTTGCTTATTCTCAATATAATTTAGCGCTCAGGAAATCAATTTTTTATAAAAATATTGAAAGTCTTTCTTTGCATCCTGAAAATCTTAAGATTAATAAAAAGAGTAGAGATTATCCAAAGGATTCTGTTCAGCTTTATTATGAGGAGATTTCAGATGCTTATCAAGAGATCAGTCCGGAATTAAATACTTCTCAAAAGGTATATTGGCTTTTTGAAATGGCAAGTCTCCAGCGTATTTTGGATGAATTAGATGCAGCTATCAATATACATCAAAAGTCCTTAAGTTTGCTCCATGATAAAGAAGATTCGAGAGCTTATTATATCATCAAGCGGGAGATGGCCGATGATTACAGACAAGAAGGCCTAAAAGAGAGATCGAATGAATTATTTCTCGAGATATTAGAGATCCCTTTGGTAAAAGATGATATCAAAGAGCAGATGTATGTGAACTCAATGGTGTCAGAGAATTATGAGAATCTGCTGGAAGATGAAAAAGCCATGGAGCTAAGCATCATTCTTTATCATTATCACCTTAAAGAATCTCAGTTGGCTGATGCTTCCTATAATTTGGTCCAAATGGGTAGAATTGCCAGTAATCTGGAGAGCGACACTTCATTTTTTGAATATTTCCATATGGCCAACGAATTGGCTTCTAAATCAGGACGTCTGCCTAGAGTGATTAATAATCTCGTCAACACGGGGATGATGTATAATCAGGTTGGGTATAACCTTGAAGGTTTGAAGTATTTAAAGCGTGCTGAAAGATTAGAAAAAGATAAAGCCATTAATAATTGGTATTTATTAACCGGATTATGTGAGGCATATATGAGCCTTGATAGCTTACAACAAGCCTATTATTACCTCAAAAAAAATCTGGAGTTGTCTAAGACCAGCGATAGGTACGGATCTATTTATAGTGCTACCATGCAATTACTTAGCTATTATGAGAAAGTAGAGAATATTGATTCTGCCAGAATATTGCTTAATGAAGCAATCAAGCTGAATAAAAAAATCGGGAAAAAGAGTTTTAATCATCAACTGTATAAACATTTATCCATTTTAAGCACACAGCTGGGCGATTATCCGGCAGCATTGGCATATTTGGATACTTCTTATCAAGAATATAATAAATTAACTCAGCGTACCAATATTGATAAATTAGCTGGGCTAAGGATTAAGTCCGATTATAGCGTCCACCGGAATAGAATTGCGCAGTTGGTTGCGAAAAACAAGTTGGAACAAGAGAAAAGGCGTAGGCTGCTTATCATCTTTATTGTTGTTTTATTGGTTTTGGTTATCATTACGTATTTTACTATAGTTATCCGCATGAGATTAAAACAATTGAGAGAGTCTTATGTAAGCCTTGTTGAAAAAAATATAGAACTCGATAGACTGAATAAACGTTTGCAAGGTTGTGAAATTTCTCATCTGAAAAAGGTAAAACCGGAGAGCATTAGTGGTGAACAATTGATTATTAAAAAGTTGTCAATGATGATCTATGAAGAAGAGATATATATGGACAATCATCTATCTCTTAAAAATTTGGCAGATAAATTAAACACCAATACATCCTATCTGTCGGCTATTATCAACTCTCATTATAAGTGTAATTTTCGAACTTTTATCAATAAGCATAGGATTGACAAAGCAAGAGCAATGTTGGTGTCCAATGAGTTTAAACATTATAGCATGGAAGGTATTGCCAGCGAGGTAGGATTTACTTCCCGTTCAAGTTTTTATCAGGCTTTTAAATCTGTTACAGGTCTGAGTCCCAGTTTATATATTGAGAATTATCATCTAATTGTTCAAAAAGGGAGCCATTTAGCCTGATTATTTAATGGCGGCTTGATAAATAAGTTTCGTGTCACTAGAAATCTTAAACCGATCGTCCATTCTATGACCAATAACCCATACTATTTGGTCATGAGAACACAGCAACCAGACAGCTTCTTTCTCAAAAATACTCAGCTTCTGATCAATAAAAAAGTCGCTTAAAAGCTTTTTCTTGCCCTTCATTCCCAGAGGATAAAAATAATCTCCTGTATGCCACTTTCGTAGGCTTAATGGAAAATGCAGTTTCTCCATATCAAATTGCGCTGTTTGATTATGTCGGATAATCTTAAAGTCAGTGCTTTGGCTAAATTCAATTTGCAAAGGATGGCTAATGGATTGAGTATCTCTTGTAATATCAAGTCTTTTTGTCGGTTTTCCATCTGCTTTTTTGATGATTAAATGCTCACGATCTCTTAATAAAATAGATCTATCCGAATAGAATTTTGCCCCGCTAATTGTTTCTTCATTGATATGAAGGGCTTGTTCTGCTTGTGAATAATTGAAGCCAAACTCTTTTATCAGTTCGTATAATAGGGTAGGGGCAAACTCATGTGTGGTGATGCTGGCGATATGGATAAATAGATGATCATCAACCCAATGGCAAAACTCTTTACGGCATTCTTCCACCTTTAGTTGCAATATTTGCTCGGCGGAATAAATTCGCTTCATATTGTTGAGCAGTATCTTTTTTATGTCCGGATTGATGTCTTCCAGAAGTGGAATAAGCTGGTGACGAAGTTTATTGCGGAGGTATTTGATGGATGAATTAGTACTATCCTCTCGATATTTTATCTGGTTCTTTTCAATATATGCATCTATATCTTCTCTAGAGGCAAAAAGCAATGGATGCACAAGCTGATTGAGTTTAGGGAGTATGCCATGGAGACCTGCAATTCCGGTTCCGCGTATCTGGTTGATGAAGTAGGTCTCTATTACATCATCTTGATGGTGAGCAGTGGCATAATATGGGAACTCATGCTTCTCCACCAATTCTTTAAACCAATTAAATCTAATATCTCTTGCCGCCATCTGTATGGAGATGCCTTGGCTTTGAGCATAAGCCTTGGTATCGCAATTTTTTCTATATAATTCCACCCCAAATTGCCGGGCTAGCTCTATCACAAAAGCCTCGTCCGCATCCGACTCCTGTCCTCTTAGATTGAAGTTGCAATGCGCTAGGGCAAAAGGCAGACCCGCTCTGCGATAAAGATCGCAAAGCACTACCGAGTCTCGTCCACCCGAAACACCAATCAAAGTCGCTCCTTTATCCGAAACTAAATTATATTTAGCTATATATTCTTGAAAATCTTTTAGCATGAGGCAAAATTACATCTTTTAATAAGCTTTCTTGCAAATACGATCTACATCCTCGCATAAAAAGCATCCTCAATATGCTGAATAT
>Ga0256913_10000644_pt1 | contig 18272 bp, 21 predicted proteins | sample Axial_MatmetaG_FD_185970 | JGI IMG/M metagenome (GOLD analysis project Ga0256913, IMG submission 185970) | Deep-sea worm associated microbial mat communities from Axial Seamount, Juan de Fuca Ridge, Pacific Ocean - Axial_Mat | ecosystem: Environmental > Aquatic > Marine > Oceanic > Microbial... | reverse complement strand
TGGAAAAGCGGCTGAACTATACATTCAAGAACAAGCAATTGATTATTGAGGCTTTGACACATAAAAGTGACAAAAAGCCTTACAATAATGAGCGGCTTGAGTTTTTGGGAGATGCGGTACTCGACCTGATCGTCGGGGAATACCTCTTTCATAAATTCCCAAACTCCAACGAAGGCATACTCTCCAAAATCCGTGCCTCACTGGTCAACGAAAGCGGCTTTACCCTGCTTGCGAAAGCGATCAACCTGGGAGAGTATATCTTTCTCTCCATTGCGGAAGAGAACAACAACGGCAGAAACAAGCCCTCTCTGCTCTCCAATGCCTTTGAAGCAGTCATCGGCGCCATCTACCTTGAAGCGGGCCTTGATGTCGCCAAGGAGATCTCCATCAAACTGCTTGAAGAGTGCCACCCGAAGATTGACCTGAAATCCCTCTCGAAAGACTACAAAACCGCCCTTCAGGAGTTGACGCAGGCGACCCATGGTGTCACACCGCATTACGAGATGCTCGGCTCTTCCGGCCCAGACCATAAAAAAGAGTTCGAGATCGCCATCATACTTGACGGGGAGACCATCGCCACGGCAAAAGGCAAAAGCAAAAAAGATGCCCAGCAGAAAGCTGCACAGATCGCATTAGCGAAGTTGAAAGGATAACCATGAACACTTTTGGCAAAAAACTGACACTGACCACATTCGGGGAGTCTCACGGCAAAGCGATCGGCTGCATCCTGGACGGTGTTCCCGCAGGGCTGAAGATAGACGAAACCTTCATCCAGTCCGAACTCAACCGCAGGAAACCGGGAAAAAGCAAACTGGAGACCAGCCGCAAAGAGGATGACAGGGTAGAGATCCTCTCAGGCGTTTTCGAAGGCGTCTCTACCGGCACACCCATCGCCATGGTGATCTTCAATACCAACCAGAAAAGCCGGGATTACGACAATGTCAAAGACCTTTTCCGCCCCGGGCATGCCGACTTTACCTATTTTCACAAATATGGGCTCAGGGACTATCGCGGAGGCGGCCGCTCTTCTGCGCGTGAGACGGCGGCAAGGGTCGCCGGAGGCGCCATTGCCAAACTGATGCTCAGGGAACTCGGTATCTCCATCCAGAGCGGACTGTGCGAAGTGGACGGGATCAAGGCGGAGGTACAGGACTTCGCCTATGCCAGAACATCCAGGCTCCATGCACTCGACCCCAATCTCGCAGCTGCCCAGGAGGCGGCCATTCTGGCAGCCAAAGAGAAGCACGACTCTGTAGGCGGCGTGGTACTGACAACCGCCACAGGCGTACCGGCAGGTTTGGGAGAACCGCTCTACTACAAGCTCGATGCCGTACTTGCCGATGCGATGATGGGCATCAATGCGGCAAAAGCCGTAGAGATAGGCGATGGAGTAGCCAGCAGCCACCTGAAGGGATCGGAAAACAATGACGAGATTACACTTGAGGGCTTTAAAAGCAACCACTCCGGCGGCATGCTCGGCGGTATCTCCAACGGCGATACCATCATTGTCAAGACCCATTTCAAGCCCACCCCTTCCATTTTCCAGGAGCAGGACACTATTACCACACACGATGAAGCGGTCAAATGCAACCTCAAAGGCCGGCATGACCCCTGTGTAGCCATTCGCGGCGCTGTTGTCTGTGAAGCGATGATGGCATTGACCCTTGCCGACATGGCACTGCTCAACATGGGCAAAAAGATGGATCACCTGAAACTGCTCTATCCGCAGGCAAACTAAAGGAACTCTCATGAAAAAATCAGGATTTGCCCTGGCCGGCATCATTCTCGCGGCGATACTTTACTATTTTACCGTAGGCTCTTCCCAGCTTGCAGAGGAGATGAAGCAGCAGGTCGACAAAGAGCTGGCCACTATGCAGCAGAACGGATTTGGTATCAAGGAGAGAAAGGTCCGGGAGAAGGATGAGCATTTTGTCATCTCCTTTGACGACACAGGCAAGATCACAAACTACCTGAACAAAAACGCTGCCGATATCACTCCCGAAGAGATGGCTGCCATGCAGGGTTTGAAAGTAGGTGTGGATATTGCGTATCTTAAAGATACATACAGTGCCGTCTCCGTAGACATCTATCCCATAGCGCTTCCCGAAGAGATACGCCAAAGCACAAACCCCGAAGAGAAAGCGGCGATCGCACATCTGACAAAGATGATGGCGGAGAAAAAACTGCTGGTCCATCTTGATTTCAACAAACTGCTCAACAGTTTCAAGGGGTATGTCAAAGATATTAACGAAACATTTGAAGATGAAGTGCCGGTCACCATGGTGATGCGGGGATTCACCTTCAAGGGTGATGTCGAGGATGAGAAACTCAAACATGTACAACAATCCCTGACACGGCTTTCCCTGCAGGCGGAAAACCTACTCTATGCTTCCCTATCCGATGTAACATCCAGCTATCTCCACACCGGGTCTTCACTGTATGATACCCGTTCACAATACCATATCGGTACCCTGGAGATCAAGGAGAGCAACCTGACTTCCATGAAGCTGAAGGCAATGGAAGGCGAACTTTCAAACCATATCAAAGACGGCCTGCTCAGAAGCGAGATCCGTACGAAAGCAGACAGTATGGAGGTCCAGGAAGCGGGTGAACACTACACCATGCATCAGATCGCCTTTGATTTCATAGTCGAGAACCTTGATGCTGAAGCACTGGAGAAACTTCAGACCACCGATCCCCAGGATGAAAAAACAATATTGGCACTCAGCCAGAGGATGATCTCCAAAGGTATAGCGATGCATATTCCGGACTTTTCCGTCCAACGCATAGAGAAAGGGAAGCAGCGTATGGAGGGGTTCACATTCAACTCCTCTCTGCAGATAGACAGAGGCTACAGACTTGAAGAGAGCAGGGAGAACCCTCTTGCCATCATCGGTGCGCTGAGCGGGAAAAGTACACTGACTGTCTCAGGAGAGCTTTTTGCAATGATCGCCCAGGACCCAAGAAGCATGATGCTCGTCATGTACTTCCCTCCACTCGAAAAAGAGGGTAAAAAACGCTATGAGATTACCCTGGAGAGAGGGAGCCTCGTAGTCAATGGCAAAAAACTCTAAAAGAGTGTCGGTTCATCCAGCGCTTTGACCCGGAAACTTGTGCGGTGGATCGGGCATCTGCCATATTTCGCCAAAGCCTCCATATGCGCCCTGGTTCCATACCCTTTATGTTTCTCGAACCCATACTGCGGATAGATTTTCGCCATTTCCCCCATCTCCCTGTCACGCGTCACTTTGGCAAGAATACTCGCGGCACTCACCTCCGGTACCTTATCGTCCGCTTTGACCATCGTGACAATATTGTCAACACCAAAAGTACTGTTGCCGTCAAAAAGGTACTCACACTCCGGTAAGTGCCGCTGTATCGTTCGCAACCCCTGCTGTAAACATTTTGAGATGCCCAGTTCATCCACCTCCTGTGCGGAAAAAGAGACGATATGATACTGGCACTTCTCCAGTACCGTAGCGTACAAAACCTCCCGCCTCTTCTCGGTAAGCTTTTTGGAATCCGTCAAACCCTCTACTTCTGCTGTCAACACCACACCGGCTACCACCAGTGCGCCTGCAAGGGGGCCCCTGCCCGCTTCATCTATGCCGCATAGAGGCTTGTCCCGCTTTTCCGTCATCTCTCTTGCCTTTCTTTTCCTGCAGCCTGCTGTCTCCCGACATCGCTTATATGGTCAGGAGTTTTAAAAATGCCTCTCCGTAACGCTCGAACTTCACTTCACCGATCCCGTGTACCTCCAGCATCTCCTCTTTACTCTGAGGCTGTCTGCTGCTTAAATCCTTGAGCGTTTTATCGGAAAAAACGATATAGGGCGGGATGCCTTTTTCGGTAGCTATCTCTGTACGCAGTTCCCTCAGCCTGTCATACATCTCCACATCGTAATCGTCAAAGTAGGTGACCCGTTTTTTAGGAATTGCCCTTTGTACCGCAAGCCGCTCTTTTTTCAGTTCGATCGTGTGTCCGCCCTTCATCACCTCCGCCCCGAACGGTGTCAACTTGTAAACCTTGAATTCACCGATGGCGACAGCCCCCAACTCCAGAAGTTTGTCACCTATACTCAGCCACTGGGACCTGCTGTACTCTTCCCCTATGCCATACACGGAAAGTTTGTCATGTCCGTTCTGCAGAACACGCTGCTCCCTGCTGCCTTTGAGAACATCGACCACGTAGTGCAGCCCAAAGCTCTGTTCCGTTCTGAGAATGGTAGAGAGCAGCATACGCGATGCCCTGGTAATGTCCACCTTTTCACTTGCTGGAGCCGTACAGTTGTCACACTTGTCAACACAACCAGCGATACGGTCGTCAAAGTAAGCGGCAATACTCTGGTGACGGCAGTTCTCCGAATTGGCAAAACGTACCATACTCTCCAGTTTGTTGAAGGCATGCTGTTTATACGGTGTTTCCGGAAGCTCTTCTATAAAGGCTTTCTGCTGTACGATATCCTGTGCCGAAAAGAGAAGCAGCGTCTCCGACTCCAGTCCGTCCCGCCCCGCACGGCCGATCTCCTGGTAGTAGTTCTCCAGTGTCTTCGGCATCGTCATATGGACGACAAAACGGATATTGCTTTTGTCTATCCCCATACCAAAGGCGATGGTCGCCACAACGATCTGCACCCTGTCGGCCACAAAGTCCACATAGGTACGGTTCTTCTCTTCCGTGGGCAAACCGGCATGGTAGGCTCTTGCCTCTATGCCTTTTGTCTGTAGGAAATGCGCTACCGCTTCTGTCGATTTCCGTGAGAGCGTATAAATGATACCCGACTCATCCCTATACAGCTTCAAAAACTCCAGCAGCTGGGCGCGCCCATCCTTGATACGGTGCTTTGCATGGATCGTCAGATTCTTTCGGAAAAGAGAGCCTCTTACGCGCCTGGGGTTGACAAGGCCGAGATTTGCAGCGATATCCTCCTCAACCGCCTTGGTTGCAGTGGCGGTAAAGGCAGCGATGGGTGTCGTGGCAAACTGCTCTTTCAGCAGACTCAAACGCCTGTAGTTCTCCCGGAACTCATGCCCCCATTCCGAAACACAGTGTGCTTCGTCTATGACGAAAAAATTGATGGGAAGCTGATGCAGCAGATTAAGGAAATAGGCATTGGTCAAACGTTCCGGTGCCACATAGAGCAATTTGATCTCTCCTGCTCTGAGTTGTGCTTCTATCTTCCGACTCTCGTCGAGGTCCTGCATGGAAGAGAGCATGGCGGCACTGATACCGTTGGCCCTGAGAGCCACGACCTGGTCGTGCATCAGCGCCAAAAGAGGAGAGACCACAACGGTAACCCCCTCCATCAACAGGGTTGGAAGCTGGTAGCAGAGAGATTTCCCTCCGCCTGTAGGCAGGATCATCAAGATATCCTCTTTTGCCAGGATGGCATCTACCACCTCCTCCTGCAGAAGCCGGAAAGCATTGTGTCCAAAATAGTGTTCAAGTGTTTCTAGTTTATTCATTCTGCAAGTGTACCTTTTTCAGACCCAAAAATATAAAAAAATGTCATATTGACATATTTTTCTCTTTGCCATCCCTGTTTAACCGATAAATTTACCCTGATTCCTCAAATCCGCTTCCATGATCTCTATCTCCCTGGAACCGCTATGAACGATCTCCTGATCTACGCTGAAATCAAGTGAGTCATTCCTGTCATGATAGGGAACGGCACTCAGAATGGTCTTGATCGCATTGAGCCTGGCCTTGAATTTGTTGTCACTGCGAATGACCGTCCATGGTGCAGCTGCCGTATGGGTACGTTTCAGCATCTGGTACTTCATGGAGGTAAACTCATCCCAGCGCTCCTGCATCTGCAGATCGATCTCACTGAGTTTCCATTGTTTCAGAGGATTGGTCTCCCTCTCCATAAAACGTGCATGCTGCTCCTCTTTGGTAACGGAAAAATAGATCTTGATAAAAAAGAAGCCGTGGTTGACCAGCTCCTCCTCAAAGGAGGGAACACTCTTCATGAAGATTTCATACTGCTCCCTGGTGCAGAAGTTGAAAACCGGTTCCACCATGGCACGGTTGTACCAGCTTCTGTCAAACAATACGATCTCCCCACCTCTTGGGAACTGTTCGACATAACGCTGAAAGTACCATTGGGAGCGCTGTACATCCGACGGTTTTCCCAAAGCCACCGTACGGTAGTGCTTCTCATTCATATACCGTGTAATCCGGCGTATCGCACCGCCTTTCCCGGAAGCATCGCGCCCCTCTATCAGTACGATCATCTTCCTGTCCTCTTTCTCCAGATACTCCTGGAGCTTCAACAGTTCCACCTGATAGGGTTTGAGTGAATTTTCCCGCATATAATAGTTATATTTTTTATATACTTTTCTGCGCATCTCTTCACTGCTGTTAAATGCATCAAGAAACTTTTCGTATGTCATTGTTTTTCCTAACTGAATTTGTAGCCTACACCCCAGACAGGATGAAAATAGTTCTGCTCGTTCCGGGGATCGATCTTGTTTTTGAGCCTGTTGATGGCGACATTGACGGCATTGTCATTTACCCCTTCACCCTCCTGCCCCCACACCTCATCACGCAGAAAATCCCGTGTAAGCGGTTTGTCGATATGTTTCATAAAAGTATGCAGGAGATTGAACTCCAGATTGGTCAAAGCCACCGCCTCTCCATCGACATAAATCATCTTTTTTGCCACATCGAGCATCAGAAGTTTATATTTGAGACGCTCCTGCTGCTGCAGGTACCCGGTACGTTTCAGCAGTGCTTTGACCCGCAGTACCAGTTCTCTGGGATTGAAAGGTTTGGTCATATAGTCATCGCCGCCAGCCTCAAATCCGGCCTCCAGGTCACACTCCCTGTCTTTGGCGGTAAGAAAAATGACAGGAATATCATAACCTGTTCTCCGAAGGTGTGAGACAAATTCACTCCCTTCCATTCCGGGCAGATTCCGGTCAACAAGCATTAAAGAGGGATTCTCCTCTTCCAGGAAACGTTCTACATTTTCGGTGGAGAGGAAACCGGTTACCACATACCCCTCTTTGGAAAGGTGATACTCTATCAATTCCAGAATATCCTCTTCATCTTCGATCACGATGATCTCTATATTCTCATTTTGCATAGAGGCATTATAGCATAGACTCCATTACCATCTATCATGATGGCACCGGTGACATTCTGGTTATAAAAAAGAGGGAAATATGTGCAGCAGGCAAGATGCCCGCTGGCGTATTTGCACTATATACTTAGGCGGAGACACCCTTGAGCACAAAGAAGATAATGGCAGAAAGTACGGCTGCCGCAGGTACTGTAATGACCCATGCCGCAACGATCTTTTTGACCATCCCGCGTTTGACATAGTTCTCACGCAGCGCTTTTTTAAGCTGCTTCACTTTTTTCTTCTGCTCTTTGACCAGAGCAAGCAGTTCTACCTGTCTTTTGTAGTCCTCTTCCGTCTTCAGTGCCGCCAGTTCATTTTTGAGTTTCTGATGCTTCTCTACCTCTTTTTGAAGTTTCTGCTGCTTCTCTCCCATCTTTTTACTGTCAAGCCACTCTCTGAGGAATCCTACACCAAATACGGCACCGACCGCAATATGGGTAGAGGAGACAGGCAGTCCGAGCTGGGAAGCGATAACCACCGTGATCGCTGCCGCCATCATAATGGAAAAAGCTCTCATCTGGTCCAGCTCAGTGATCTCCGAACCAACCGTTTTGATCAGTCTTGGGCCAAAGAGTGCCAAACCGATGGAGATACCAATACCTCCTGTGACCATCACCCATAGAGGGATCGCCGCTTTTTTGGAAACTGCCAGGTTTGTCAACGCATCATTGACCGCGGCTAACGGCCCTACGGCATTGGCAACATCGTTCGCCCCGTGTGCAAAAGAGAGCAGTGCCGCCGCAAACACAAGCGGAATGGTAAAAAGCAGGTTGATATCGGCCCTGCTTCCTTCAAGGTTTGAGATCCTGTCAGCAACTTTAGGTTTCACGACAATATAGGTCACCACTGCGCCGATCACGCCAAATACCAGCCCGACTCCCAATGTCGGTTTTTTGGTCTGAGGAAGGAAGCTGAGCAGATGGGTCAAGTCTTTCCAGACATGTTTCATCCCCTTAAGCGTCAAGTAGGTCAAAAATGCCGCCGCCATGATCGCCACCAGTACAGGGACGATCTTCTTTGCCGCTATCAGTTTGTCCTCTTTATAGAGGATCTGCGACTTGATAATATAGAGAAAGATCGCTGCGATCACACCGCCAAGCAGCGGAGAGATCACCCATGATGCAACAATCTTGCCCATCGTACCCCAGGAGACGATCGCAAAACCGCCCGCTGCGATACCACCTCCAAGTACCCCTCCGACAATGGAGTGCGTTGTGGAAACCGGCGCTTTAAGCCAGGTTGCCAGGTTCAGCCAGAGCGCTGCTGCAAGCAGGGCTGCCGACATTGCATAGACAAAGAGCATCGGGTCACCACCAAATGCAGCCGGATCGATAATCCCTTTTTTGATCGTTCCTACCACATCACCCCCGGCAACCAGAGCACCGCCTGCTTCAAAAATAGAAGCGATGATGATCGCACCACCGATCGTCAAGGCCCCGGAACCAACTGCCGGCCCAACATTGTTCGCAACATCGTTCGCTCCGATATTCATCGCCATATAGGCACCGAACACCGCTGCCAAAACCAGAAAGCCCCCATGAGCTGCCTGCCCCATAAGCGTATTTGCGTACCATGCCACAGCTACGGCAAACCCTGCACCAAGTATGATCTTTAATGAATTATTCATTCCCTATCCTTGAAAAAATTTACAAAGTATAAAACAAAAGTATTACAATTTTGTTACGGATTTCAACACGATATGGAAAAGGAAGAGAGGGGTAGAAAGAAGGGGGCAAAAGCCCCTTCACAGAAGCGGATTATACCGTATATATCTTTTACCAGTTCACTTCTGCCGTCAGCATAAAGGCATCGGTGACATCATCGTTATCGACCTGTTCGTTAAGGTAGTTGGCAACGAACTCCACATACTCATTGTACTGATATGCCAGACCGGCGATCGTTCTTTCTCTCTCTTCGCCTGCATCCAGATCGAAACTGTCGTACCGTGCAAGGATATTCCATCCAGCCAGCAACTCGGAGAATGTATCGAGCCTGAACTCTCCATTGACCGACCAGCCGTCACCCTCTTTGTTAACACCGCCGTCAGTCGCCTTGACATATTGGGCAGCGATCAGGAATTCCGGCTGGTTATAGACTGCATGTACCCCATACCAGATAAAGTCATCCTGTCCCTCTTTATACTCCGTATTGTACTGGCCGAAGAACGAGACATCCGCATAGGTATCATGCTTGTGGACATGCTTTTTCCCTGTACCGAACAGGTGGCCCGTCAAACGCCACTCACCGCTGATATGTTCATTGTCACTGGCATCTCCGTGGTAGCCTTCACCATTGAAGATCCCAAGCTCGGAAGAGAAGTACTCTGTTTTTGTCTTGAAGTTGACACCAAGGTCCGCAGAGTTTGTAAAGTGTGCCCCCTCATGCGCTTCGACCAGAACTTTTGAGATCGATCGGTAGTTCCATCCGTGATGCTCTTCATAGTCGATCCATGGTCTGTGGGACTGCCCAATCTCAACACCGGTGAACGGAAGTACATTGTCAAGGTAGAGGTAAGCGTACTTGAGTCTGACTTCCCAGCTTCCGTAATCTTTATCGGTCCCTTTGGTATTCTGGAAAGTATCCAGTGTAATTCTGAAATAGTCTTTCAGGTTCTCACCGAAATACCCTTTAAGCTGAAGGTAGTTTCTTCTTGTCTCGAACTTATTGAGATCGTTTTCACTGTCAGAGACAAAACCAAGGTAGTGTTTCCCGCTGAATTTCAACTTCGGCACTTTGGAAAACACTGCCGTCTCTTTATCGGACTTTTTCTCCAGAGTCTCTACTTTCTCTTCCAGTGCCGCAATCTTTTCACTTTGCGTAGAGGCCGCATAATGTTTGACAGGTTTTTTATGCTGCTTGCGTTTGCGTGAAGCATGGTGCGTCACACTCTTTTTCTTCTCTGCTTTAAGCCGTCTGTTCTCCGCTTCAAGCTTTGCAAGACGCTTGTTCATCTCCTGCATCATCGCTTTGAGTTCAGCGATATCGGTTGCGCTGTCAGCCAGTGCCCCTGTGGTTGCAATAGCTGAGATTGCCACCAGTGAAAGTATGGTTTTCTTCATTTTTTCTTCCTTGCTTTTTTTCATACCGGAAGTATAAAAAAAAAGGGTTACAAAATGGTTACAGGCCTGTAACTAAGAAGAGAGGGGTAGGCTACTCATTCTCGTAAAGATTGAATTTCGCACCTTTGGCATCCAGGAACTCAACCACTCTTTTCTGGCCAAGTTTCTTCGCATAATCTTTCGCACTGATTCCCGATGCATCTGTCGCATTGATATCCGCACCGTTCTCCAGAAGCAGTTCGATCATTTCAATATCGTTAAAACAGGAGGCAAGCACGATAGGGAGCATACCGCTTTTACGCTGAGTAGTATTCACATCCATTCCGCGGTCTATGCAAAGCTGCACAATATCTTTTCTTTTAAATTTTATCGCCGTATCCAGCGCACTGATCTTGTCACTGTCAAGCTGATGGATATCCAGGCCATACTCCAGAAGCAGTTCGATCGCTTCCAGGGAGGCATGGGTGCGTATGGCATAAAAAAGCACACCTATCTCGTCAGGTTCGTCAAGTTCATACTCCTCCCCTATGATCACGGGACGGGAGAGGTCGATCCCCGCTTCAAGTAACGCTCTCAACTTTACAAGCGAGTCATGTTTCAATGCGTCCAACAGTTCTTTCATTTGCCTCTCCTTTGGAAAATCATGGTATTGAAACGCACTCTTTCAGCGTACACACCGGCTGCGCTCAGGAGCCGAAAGGGTTTAACCCGCCCATCATTCCCATAGCCTGGGATTTTTTATTATCCTCTACCATTTTATTGACATCATTCATCGCAGAGATGAGCAGGATCTGTAAAGACTCTTTATCCTCCAGCAAACTTTCATCGATATTCAGGTCAATGATCTCGCCTGCCCCGTTGGCGGTCACTTCCACAAGCCCGCCTCCGCTTTTGGCGGTAAGCTCGACATTTTTCGCCTGCTCCTGGAGCTCTTTTGCTTTCTCCTGCATCTGCTCCATCATTTTGCCCATATTACCGAGATCCAAACCTTCAAACATTATTCCAACCCTTCAAATGCCTGGGCAATTCTATTGTCATCATCCAAAATCACGATCTTCGGCTTGTACGTATCCGCTTCTTCCGCCGTCATGCTTGCATAGGCAATAATAATGATCTTGTCACCCTTATGGACTTTACGCGCTGCCGCACCGTTGAGACAGATATCTCCCTTGCCTCTCTCACCGGAGATGATATAGGTGGAGAATCTCTCTCCGTTATTGATATTGACAATATCTATCTTCTGTCCCACACGCATATCTGCCGCATCCAAAAGATCCTGATCGATGGTAATGGAACCCACATAATTGAGGTTTGCATCGGTTACGGTAGCTCTATGTAGTTTAGAATAAAGCATGGTAATGTTCATAATCATTCCTGTATTATTAATTATCGGGATTATACCAAAATCCTCTTATGTGAATATTATACTGTAATTGTGAGGAAATTGAAAAAGTCGGGATTTGGGGTTTGGGAGTATGCAGCAGCGTTTCCGCCTGGCTGCATATGTTTCAGGGTATTATTGCGCCATTTGGGACGGAGGTACAGGCTCGCCCCACATCTCATCCGGGATCACATATTCGGAGACGACATTCCCCCCGATGATATGCTCATCGATAATCCTGTCTATCTTCTCTTTCGTCAACCCGACATACATGGTATGGCCGGGCTCTACAAGCATTACAGGCCCCTGTTGACAACGGTTCAGACAGCCTGTCTGAATGGGCTGGACCGTACCGATGATACCTTTCATCATCAATGACTGCGCCAAATGCTGAAAGAGCTGCTGGGACTCTGGGTCGTTCTGGCTTACACAGCTTGGCTTCGGCATCCCCGGAGGTGCGGACTGCTGGCATTTAAATATATAGTATGCGGGTTGTGGTATACCTTGTATCATTTTCATTCCTTCTTGTGATTTTTGGTTTCGGGCAAAATCAGATTCATCTGCCCTCTTTTTTGACTGAAAAGCCATTACATGGTTTTACAGTGATCCAGTTTAATTGAGAGTATTTTACTCCTATTTGCTTAATTAAAGTTTATACAGGTACGCCTCTTGACAGATATCAATACTAAATTTACTTTTTTTGATTATAATGCGGCCAATACTTTACCAAGAGGAATTTATATGAAATATCCTGCCTTTTTTGACAAGGTTCAACCTGTCCCGCTCCAAGATCCGTTAAGTGCTTTCCTGGGTGCCTTCGAAGATGGTTTGATGGAGATCACCTATCTCGACTGCGTTAAACTTGCAGGGCACTCCTGTCCTACAGTTGCAGGTGCCTACCTGATGGCGCTCAAAGGGCTTGAGGCGCTTTACAAGGATGCGCTGCCGCAAAGAGGCAGTATCCATGTCTCCATGAGGGAGGATGAAGCGGAAGGAGTGACAGGCGTAATCTGCAATGTCATCTCTTTTATCGCAGGGGCCAATGGCATCAGCGGATTCAAGGGGATCAACGGAAACTTTTCCAGAGATAACCTTGTAAGCTACAATATCCCCATGGAAGGCGAGGTGAAACTTACCCGTCTTGACACAAATCAAAGTGTTACCCTGAGCTATAACCCCTCCATGATTCCCGCAGACCCCAATATGAAACCGCTGATGGGCAAATATATGCAGGGACTCGCTTCCAAAGAGGAGCAAAAAGCGTTCGGAGAGCTCTGGCAGGCACGGGTAGAGAAAATTCTGCTCTCAACTGACTTATGGGACCATATCATTACCATAAAGGAAGGATAACAGATGATTATTTCACAGTTTATGACACAGGAACACAGAGATTGCGACACCTCTTTCGCAGCAGCGGAGCAGGCTGTTGCTTCAGGCAAGTGGGAAGAGGCAGAAACACTTTTCCTCAAGTTCTCAAATGAGACACTGACACACTTCAAACGGGAAGAGGATGAACTTTTCCCCGCTTTTGAAGCACAGACGGGAAGCTCCGAAGGGCCTACACAGGTGATGCGGTATGAACATGAACAGGTCAAAGGTCTTATCGGGAAACTTGCCCAGGCGCTGGAATCGCAGGACAAAGATGCCTATCTCTCTCTTTGTGAATCGATGATGATCCTGTTGCAGCAGCACAATATGAAAGAGGAGCAGATGCTCTATGCCATGTGCGACCGTGTACTCCCGCCGGAAAACAAAGCAGAGACTTTGGAAAAAATGAAGAAAGTTGAGTTGTGACGCAGTAATGTCTACTTTTAAAGAAATCACATTGGATGCAAGAGAACTGGAGCACCCCAAACCTCTTGAACTTGCGATAAAGGCATTAAGAGAGCTGGATGAAGAGAGCTATTTATACATGATACACAGAAAAAATCCTATTCCGCTACTTGATCTTGCCAATGAGCAGCACTTCAAGGTCCTGAACAGAGAAGATGCAAAAGGTATCTGGCATATCCTGATCAGCAAGACATCCAAAATCAATTTAAGCGATCATCTCCGTGTTTAACCAAAGCGGCCTCTCTCTCGACCAGGCACCACCCATCTCTGTCGTATTACGCTTTTTTTTCTCAGGGACACTCTTTGGCATACTTGCCGGAGTACTTGTCCTCTTTTACCAAAACCGTATCTTTGATGCCAATAGTACAGAAGCTGTCATCGTTACCCATACGCTGACACTGGGAGTCATGCTCTCTTTTATGCTGGCGGCACTTTTTCAGATGCTTCCCGTGATCGCCGGGGTGACACTCCCCTCACCCGTCAAAAAAGCGAACCTGGTCCAATACCCCTTTATCGCGGGGGTCATTACCCTGCTGTTCGCATTCAAACTCTCTACTCCATGGCTTTTTATCCTCTCCTCACTCCTGCTTGGAGGCAGTATCCTCCCCATCACTGTCATCATGCTCAAAAACCTTTTTGCCCTGCCAAACCACAGCAGCTCCTCCAAAGGGATGTCAACCGCCCTGGTCTCGCTTGGGTTCGTTGTATTGTTGGCGCTTTACATGACAGCCGCACAGGCAGGGATCATAAGCGGAGAGTACTATACGCTGCTCAAACAGGCACACTTCTCATTCGGGCTCTTCGGCTGGGTGGCACTTCTTATCATCTCCATTTCCTTCCAGGTCATAGAGATGTTCTATGTCACACCTGCCTATCCAAAATTCGTCTCTGGCTATTTGCCTTTTAAACTCTTGGGATTATTGCTGCTGGGATTGATCATTTCATTTTTGATCCCCACAGTCTGGGCAGTTATTGATGTATTTATCGCTTTGGTACTCATCGGATATGCAAGTATAACCCTGAAACGATTGACACAAAGAAAACGCCCGTTGACAGATGCAACCGTCTGGTTCTGGCGTCTGGGTCTGAGTTCACTTATTCTCAGTATGCTATGCATACTTGTCACACTATTTACAGAGCAGGAGACACTCAAGCAACTCTCTTATCTCTTCTTTGCCACCTTTGCACTCAGTATCGTCTTTGCCATGTTCTACAAAATAGTCCCCTTCCTCACCTGGTTCCACCTAAACGCCCAGGGCTACTTCACCGCCCCAATGATGCATGAGGTCATCCACCCAAAAACCGCTATGAAACATCTTTACATCCACTTGACAACGCTTGTCACTTTTCTATTGTCACTCTTCATAACACCCTTCATCTTCCTTGCAGGTATTTTAATGATACTCTCCTTTGGATGGATGACATGGCAGATTGTACATGCATGGAAACTTTACAAACATACACAGGAAACAGGCGAAAAATTCACAATGAATATAGGGAACAGTTAACTTCAACAAAGTTTCGATACACTAAGAAAAATCAATATGAAAGGTCAATGTATGAAACAGTTATTTGCAATCCTTGCTATCGCCGGCCTGCTTCTTGGCGGATGCAGCAACAGTGAACCCAAAAAGATGCAGTCACGCTTTCAAAGCGTACCGGAGAGTAAAGCAGTGATTCTGCAGAAAGGGAAACATAGGGAGTCATGTGCGATCTGCGGTATGCATCTGGCAACTTTTTACAAAACAAACCATGCAGCAACCATTAAAAAGAGTGGTGAGAAAAAACAATACTGCTCTCTTCATTGTGTCGTACATGACAATGAGCTCAACAAAACAGATATGTATAACCTAAAAGTGGTCGATGCCCAGACGCTGAAGTTTATTCCTGCCGATAAAGCCTATTATGTCGTAGGCAGCTCCAAACCTGCCACCATGAGCAAAACAAGCAAATATGCTTTTGCCAGACACTCTGATGCCGCAGCCTTCGCCAAAAAATACGGTGGTACCGTTATGAAATTCTATGATGCCTATAATGTAGCCATCAAAGACTTTACAAAATAGAGAGGGAGAGCTTCTTCCGGTATGCTACGGAAGCAGCTCTCTTACGACTTCCCTGTCATCAAAAGGGTACTTTACCCCTTTGATCTCCTGATAATCCTCATCCCCTTTACCAAGGATAAACAGTACTTCATTCTCTTCAAGCTGATCCAAAGCCATTTTGATCGCCAGTTTTCTATCCGGAGTAGCCGTTACATTGTCTTTTCCATGTAAGCCTACAAGTATCTCTTCCAGGATCATTTCAGGCACTTCATCACGGGGATTGTCACTTGTAACATAGATCTTTTTTGCAAACTTTCCTGCCACTGCACCCATTCGGGGACGCTTCTCCCTGTCACGGTTCCCTCCCGCACCAAATACCACAGAGATATCCCTGTCTTTAATCGAATCAAGAACCTGGTACATCCCGTCATCCGTATGGGCAAAATCTACGATCACAAGCGGATCACGGCTGACTACTTCCATTCTGCCTGCAACCCCTGCGAAATTTTCCACAACATCGCAAACATCCTGTATGTCACGTCCTGTAAGCATCTGTACCGCACCTACTGCCGCCATCAGGTTGAAGAGATTGAAAAGCCCTACCATTGGAGAGTGGAAAGTCGCCTCTTTCTGCATATGCTTGATCCCTGCCGTGATTCCGTGAAGCAGTGAGAATGCCTGCACTTTAAACGTTGCAGGCTCGTCCACACCATAGCTTTGTGCCCCAACAGGATTGTATGTAATATGCTTAATATCATCCTTATTGAGAAGCTTGGGTGTCTTATCCGCAAAGAAGAGGCTTTTGACACGCCGGTACTCCTCTACGGTACCATGATAATCCAAATGATCACGGGTTACATTGGTATGGACTTTCAGCGCGAACTTCAACCCTTCTATACGCTGCTGGTGGATCGCATGGGAACTTACTTCCATAATAAAGTAGTTGCAACCAAGATCCATGGTCTGCTTCATATTATGCAGTGTTTCCAAAATCGAAGGGGTGGTCATACTCTTCTCTTCTATACGCTTCTCCTGGGCGAACAAGCCTCTTGTACCCTGCAGGGCAGGTCGTTCGTCCAGATCAAGCAAAAAAGAGTAAATTGCCGCTGTTACGGTCGTTTTACCGTTGGTTCCTGTCACACCTACTATTTTCAATGCGTCAAGCCCCCAAATCCCAATCAGTTCTTCCGGAGTGATCGCATCGATCTCTTCTTCAAGCTTTTCATAATAACGGTGGTTCTGTGCCGTTTTCAGGAAAAGTGTATTCTCATCCACCTGATGGGTATCGTCTGTAATAAAGGCGTAGCCTCTTTTGTTAAAGGCCAGTTTCACTTCTGTGCTCCCCGTACGACATTGTAGAGCGCCAATACATCCTGATCATCCCCAAAAAGGCTGCTTGTAGCATCAAGATAGTTCAGTGCCATCTCGTCAAAACCTTCATTGGCCAACTGTGTTACAAAATCTATAAATTCATCCTTATCCGTAATCACTACTTTTGTCGAGAACATAATATCCTCAAACGCTTTTTTGAAACTGCCGCGATTTTCAATCAACATCAGGAAGTCACTATATCTGATACCGTCACTGTACTCAATCTGCTCCTGCAAAGGGTTTACCAAAAGCTCCTGCAACTGATGTTTGGAACTATCGAGTGACTCTATCAGTCCGTCTATGATATCGACAGCATTCTCTTTCTCACTCTTGATCATCTGATAGTAGTCAAACAGTGCCTGCGCCTCTTCTTCACTCTCCGTTCCAAGATCACTCAAGTAAACACCTATTTTTGCTTCTTCAAGCGTAGGATAATCTTTGAGGATCAAACCATAGGATCTTAAAGCTTTACGGTAATCACCTTTGAGGAACTCTCCCTCTGCTCTTTGCAATAATAAATTTCTACTAACTTTACTCATATCAACCTAATTGATCCAGTTTATCTTCCCATCCCTGAGGAACGCTCATAACAGTCAGTTCCGGATGGATAAGTGTTTTCATCTGTCTCTCGACACCAAATTTGATCGTTGTACCTGCACTGCCACATCCTACACATGCACCTTGCAGCTGTACATACACCACTGCATCTTTAATCGCAATGAGTTTTATATCGCCACCATCCAGTTTAATAGAAGGCCTTACCTTTTCTATTACCTTTATGACAGCCGGTTCCAACTCTTCATCGGTAAACGGGACCAATCTTTCTCCTTATTCATTTATATCTTTTTTAATGCTTTAATATATATTTAATTATAACAAAATCATAGTAAAACTAGAGGTAATATATGACCTTCTACCTGTTTATACACAAAAAGCGTTATTTTGTCAATATCCCAAATCTCGAAATAGGATTCTTTGAATTTGTGCTATGCTCGTATTTAGGGGATTTGTGTCAAATTTGAGTCGCATCCGTAGGTTCGATGATAATTTTACGCAAAGCCCATAGATGCGATGATAATGCAAAGTCATGAATTCCTATTTCGGGATTTGGGAATATCTTATGAAAAATAATCCCCGGCCCAAAACAAGGGAAGTTATCTGGGGAGATAAAGGGGGAGGGCCGGGATAATAGATAAAAGGCGCCCAATCAAGAGAAAAAAACAAGGAAGTTTACAAATTGGACAAGGAGTAAAACAGATTCTCTTGAAGTAAATGAACACCTTTTCTAGTAGTATTATAAACGATGGGAGTTAACCAAGCGTAAGTAAAGATCCCAAGAAGCGAAATAGAAAAATACTAAAATAAGCAGAGATGCCGTAAAATACGGAAAGAGAGACCAACAGAAGCCCACCTGCTACTTTCACCTATCGGGTGAGGCTCCTGCCAGGAGTTGAAGT
>Ga0256913_10000643_pt1 | contig 18275 bp, 16 predicted proteins | sample Axial_MatmetaG_FD_185970 | JGI IMG/M metagenome (GOLD analysis project Ga0256913, IMG submission 185970) | Deep-sea worm associated microbial mat communities from Axial Seamount, Juan de Fuca Ridge, Pacific Ocean - Axial_Mat | ecosystem: Environmental > Aquatic > Marine > Oceanic > Microbial... | reverse complement strand
AAAAATGAAAAAATAATAATGGAGTCCACTCCTCGATATATTATAGATGAACCATATATAAAACGTATTCATAGCGATTTAGGAAATAACACTAAAATTATTATTATGATAAGAGAACCTATCAGTCGACTTATTTCACACTATAAAATGAATTATTTTAAAAATCGTGAACACTTAACTCTTAATAAAGCAATAATTGAAAGCTTTAATGAAAAAAGAAGCAACTATGATAATTATATTAAAAGAGGATTATATGCAGACCAAATAGAAATGGTGCTAAAATATTTTAAAAAAGAAAACATTCATTTAATAATATTTGATGATTTTATTAATAATACACAGAAAGAGTTAGAAAAACTCATGGTATTTCTAGGTATAAATAGTAAGTATGAATTCGATTTAAGTGTAGATAAGAATAAAAGTAAAAATAACAAAGTTAATTTTTTAGGAAAATTATACTTTTTATTTCCATATAGAATAAGAAGTAAAATTATTAAATTATTACCATATAAAAAGCTTAAAAATAGACGTAGAATTTTATTTAAAGCGAATTCAGAAGTAAAAATAGAAGAAATAGAAAGTGATTTATTAAAAAAACTTGAAAAGATTTATAAAGAACAAATAAATAGATTAGAAAAATTATATAAAATAGATTTATCCAAATGGAAATATTAATATATTAAAGAAAGATATGAGTAAATATTAGTGAATAACAATGAAAATATATGTAAAATAAGTATTATTGTTCCAATATATAATGGAGAAAAGTTTTTAAAACGCTGTATTGACAGTATTATTTTACAAACATATAAAAATATTGAAATTATATTAGTTGATAATAATTCTACAGACAGTAGTTTATCTATTTGTAAAGACTATAAAATGATTGATAATAGAATAAAAATATGTCAAGCAAAAGACATAGGAAGATCGCATGCTATAAATATAGGAATAAAAAATTCTACAGGTACCTATATAGGTTTTGTAGATTGTGATGATTATATTGAAAAAGATATGTATATGAATTTAGTCAATGCTATCGTTGAAAATGAAAGCATTGATTTAGTTATATGTGGGTTTGTTAATAAAAAAGAAAACAATGAAATTATAGGGATACAAAAAGTTGACAATGAAATTATAACTCTACAAAATCCAGCTAAAGATTTTATGAGTCTTTATGCTAAATATGGTGATATAGAAGGATACACATGGAACAAATTATATAAAACAAGCATAATAGTAAAAAATATAATTACAAGCGACGTTGAAGTAACTACAATGCAAGATTTACTTTTTAATTGCAAATATTTTTTACATTGCAAAAAAATAAAATTAATAGATATAACTCCTTATAACTATTTTTATTATACGTCATCAAATATACATAAAATAAAAAGAAGTAACTTTAGTAATAAAATAAAAGTATATGAAAAAATAGTACACACATGTAAAAAAGCTCAATTGACTAAATCTGAATATAAACATCTAAAGATATTTTTTGCTACTTTTTTAGTTTATGATATGTTACAAGTTGCCAGTAGTAAAAAGTATAGTTATAAAGAGCGAGTTACTTTTATAAAAAGTGCGATTAATAATAAAGTTTTTAAAGATATATACTTAAATAATGAACCTAAAGGTATAAAGGAAGTAATTAAACATTACTTAATTACACATAAAAAAATTAATGTAATTATATTATTAGCTACTTTAAAGCATGTTAGACAATAAAGATGTTATTTACTTGATATCGTTTTTCATATATAATTTTAACAAAATATAAAAAAACTTTTAAGGAGAAAATCATGTTACCCAATGTTATATGTGTAGGAGTTCAAAAAGCAGGTACAACTTATTTAGCATCTTTATTACGACAACATCCTGATATTTTCTTGCCCAAACAAAAGGAATTACATTTTTTTTCTAATGAAGGAAAATATGCTAAAGGAATGAAGCTTTATAAAAAATATTTTGAAAAAGCAAACAATGAAAAATTATTATTTGAGTCCACTCCTCGATATATCATAGACGAAAAATATCTAAAACGAATTAATGATGAGCTAGGGGAAGATACTAAAATTATTATTATGATAAGAGAACCTATCAGTCGACTCATTTCTCACTATAAAATGAACTATTTTAAAGATAAAGAGAATCTAACACTTAGTAAAGCAATCCGTAAAAGTTTTAATGAAAAAAGTAGCAATTATCATGATTATATTAAAAGAGGATTATATGCAGATCAAATAGAAATGGTATTAAAATACTTTAAAAGGGAAAATGTTTATTTAATAGTATTTGACGATTTCATCAAAAACACCCAACGAGAGTTAGAAAAACTCATGGAGTTCTTAGGTGTAGATAGTAAATACGAATTTAATTTAAGTATAGATAAGAATAAAAATAAAAACAGCAAAGTTAATTTTTTAGGAAAAATATATTTTGCTATTCCATTTAGAATAAGGCATAAAATTATTGGTATATTGCCATATAGAAAGCCTAGAGATAAAAGTGATTTATTATTTAAAAAAATTCCAGAAGTAAACATAGAAGAACTCGAAAGTGATTTACTAAAAAAACTGCAAACGATTTATGGAGAACAAATAGATAGATTAGAAAAACTATATAAGTTAGATTTATCTATTTGGAAATATTAAAATATAGGAATAAAAGGGGAAGGGTTTTGTATGAATAAAAAACAATCAACACAGTACTTGTTTTGTATTGGTGCACAAAAATCGGGGACTTCATACCTATATCAACTACTAAAACAACATAAAGCTATTTGTTTTTCGAAATATAAAGAAACACACTTTTTTTCTCATAAACAAAATGCTCAAAAAGACTTTGGTGCATTTGATAAATTATTCTCTCCAACAGAGCAAACAAAATTTCTAGCTGATTTTACACCAGAATATTTACCGGATAAAGAAGCTTTACAAACATTAAGTTTGCTAGGAAAAGAAAAAGTGAAAATAATTATTCTTTTAAGAAATCCTATTAACAGAGCTTTTTCTCATTATAATATGAAAGTATCAAGAGGAAAATATCATAAATCGTTTGAATACTTAGTTAATAAAGAAGTATACAAGCCACAAAAAGCAAAATCTGTTTTAGGTAGAAGTATGTATGATAGACAATTAGATAATGTGTTTTCTTTATTTGATAAAGAAAGTGTTATGATTGAGACCTTTGAACATTTTATTAAAAATAAAGAAGAAACAATACATAATATTCTTAAATTTTTAGAATTAAAAGAGGATATAATAATAAATTATGATGTTTATAAACATCCACAAAAAAATACAAGAATTTTAGGATTAGGTTATTTATTTTTTAAGATTCCTTTGCGTATTAGACGACAAATATTTGAAACGAACCGAGTTATTGAACGGATAATAAAAGGTATAATAGAGAAAAGCAAAGTCAAGATAAAAAGAAAAAAAGTAATTAAAGAAGGTACTATTGAATTATTAAAAACCTATTATGCAAATAGCAATAAATATATTAAAGATAAGTATGGAGTAGATATTAGTGAATGGCAATAAAGATACATTTAAAATAAGTATTATTGTTCCTGTATATAATTCAGAAACATATCTTAAATCATGTTTAGATTCTATTGTTAATCAGACCCTAAAAGATATTGAGATTATTATATTAAATGATGGTTCAATAGATAATTCAGAAGCTATTATTAAGAAGTATCAACAAAAAGATAAGCGTATTAAGTATTATTATAATAAAAATATAGGTGTTGGGTTAACACGTAATAAAGGAATATTAAAAGCTAAAGGTGAATATATAGCTTTTGTAGATAGTGACGATTATATTGTGCCAACTATGATGGAAAAAATGTATAACAAAGCACTAGATGAGAAATTAGATGTGGTATGTGCAAAAGTATATGTAAAAGAAAAAGAAAAAATACATATTAGACAAAAACATATTAAAGGACAGACAATAGATATAAATGAAAAAGGAATAGAATATTTTCTACTTAAATATTTTTTTACTAAGGTGTATAGAAACAGCGTTTGGGATAAAATATATAAAAGAACTTTTATTATACAAAATCAAATTTTTTGCGGAGATACTAGCGTTTTTGCAGAAGACTTATATTTTCAATTCAAATTAATATTACAAAAACCTATTATTGGGTTTTTAAATGAACCACTATATTACTATGTTCAAAGAGTTAGTTCGATTATGAACAGTGAAAAAAAGAGTCGCTTGATTAAACACTTAAAAATGGTTTCACATTTTTATCAGTTAAATAAAATGCAATCTTCTGAAATATCTATGTTTGTTGATGGTATTTTGTTTCGTAGTATACTAAATGACATAAGAGCACTTTTAAAAAATAACAACAAATTTAGTCAAGTTAGAAAACAATATTTAATATTATATGATAGTCCTATATATAATATTTTTATGAAGTCACTTAAAAAAAATCACAGTTACAAATTATATAAAGCCAAAAAAATAAGATTGCTATTTCATATATTTTATGTATTACAACGACTGCACCTTAGAAGTTTATCTGAATTATTATTATATACAAAACAGTATATATCTCTTAAAAAAGGCAATAGGTCACAAAATGAAATATGATTATTTAATTATAGGTGCAGGATTATACGGCAGTGTTTTTGCTTATGAAGCTACAAAAAGAAACAAAAGATGTTTAGTAGTTGATAAACGTAACCATATTGGGGGTAATGTTTATACCAAAAAAACAGAAGGTATTAACGTTCATAAATATGGTTCACATATATTTCATACAAGTAATAAATATATATGGGAATATGTAAATAACTTTATTTCTTTTAATAGGTATATTCATACTCCTTTGGTTAAATATAAAAACAAAACATATAACTTGCCTTTTAATATGAATACCTTTAATCAATTATGGGGTGTTAAAACTCCTGAAGAAGCAAGGTTGAAAATAGTTGAAGAAACAAAAAAATATATGAGTATTTCTCCAAATAACTTAGAACAACAAGCACTAAAACTCTTAGGAGATGAAATATACGAAAAGATAATCAAAGGTTATTCACAAAAACAATGGGGGAAAGAATGCAATAAGCTGCCTTCTTTTTTAATTAAACGTATACCTATACGTTTTGAATATGATAATAATTACTATGATGATACCTACCAAGGAATACCAGCAGGTGGTTATACCCAATTAATAGAAGCACTATTAAAAAATATTGACGTTAAATTAAATAGTAAATTTACAAGTAGTGATCCATATTTTAAATCACTTGCAAATAAGATTATTTATACAGGAATGATTGATGAATATTTTCAATATAAACTAGGAGTTTTAGAATATAGAAGTTTAGAGTTTGAAGAAGAAAAACACAATATAAAATATTATCAAAAGAGTGCGGTTATCAATTACGCTGAAGAGCAAATACCATATACACGTATTATTGAACATAAATATTTTGAATTTAACAATCAATCACATACTATTATAACCAAAGAATATCCTAGAACTTGGCATAAAACATTAGAAGCATATTATCCAATTAATGATAAAAAAAATAATGAGCTATATGAAAAATATAAGCAATTAGGCAACGCTGAGCACAATGTTTTATTTGCAGGACGTTTAGGTAGTTATAAATACTATAATATGGACGAAATTATAAACATTTGCTTAAATAACATAAAAAAAGAATTTTGTGAGTAAAATTAGTAAAAATATAATATAATATATAAAAAAGAGAAAAGGATGATATGGCTAATAGAGAAAAAATATTAAATATATTAGAATATAACAACACTAAAGAGTGCGGCTTTTGGAAAGGCCGCCCTCATAAAGATGCTCTAAAGCAATATCTTTTTGATTTAAAGTTAAAAGATGAAGAAGAATTATCTGCTTTTGTAGGCGACGATTTAAAATGGATAAACGCTGATTCAAGTTATAAGCACCCTGAGGGTACACCTGTGTTTGATACCATGCACGGCCAAACACGGATATCTGATTGCCAACCAGGTGTCTTTATGGATACGACAAGTATTAAAGAAGTAGAAGCGTTTCCTTGGCCAGATTTAAAATATATTAACTTAGATGAGTATATTGCTGAAATAAAACAAGCTAGAGAAAATAATTATGCTCTTTTAGGAGGCTTTTGGTCACCATATTTCCATATTGCTGCTGATTTTTTTGGTATGGAAAACTATTTTATAAAAATGTATACAGATCCTAAAATTGTTGAAGCGGTAACAGAACATATTGTAGAATACTATTATCAGGCTAATAAGATGCTATTAGAAAAAGCAGGAGAATATATTGATATTATTTTCTTCGGAAATGATTTTGGTACACAACTTGACTTATTTATGAGCCCTGAAATGTTTAAAAAGTATGTATATCCTGGTGTTGTTAAACTAACAAATTTAGCAAAAAAACATAATAAAAAAGTAGCCCTACATTCTTGTGGTTCAGTATATAGAGTAATACCTTTATTAATTGATGCGGGAATAGATGTGTTACATCCAATACAAGCCAAAGCTAAAAATATGGATGCAAAATATTTAAATGATAACTATAAAGATGATATAGTTTTTATGGGTGGATTAGATACACAAGTAATATTACCATTTGGAAGTGAAAAAGAAATTGAAGAAGAAGTGGAACGCTTAATGGATATATTTGGTCCTAATTTTATATTATCACCTTCTCATGAAGCGCTATTAAAAAATGTTTCCACAAAAAATTTAATGGCTATGGCTAATGCCGTACATAAAAAGAAAAGGAAATAGATGAGCGAGCGATTACCAAATTTATTTATAGTAGGTGCAGCTAAAAGTGGTACGACAAGTATGTATCAATATTTATGTAGCCATAAAGATATTTATGAATCTTCTAGAAAAGAGCCTCGCTTTTTAGCTAAAGAAGCTTTTTTAAAACTTCCGATAAATGATATTGAAATAAAAAAAGTTATTAAAACAAAGGAAGAATATGCACAGTTATATAAAGGGGCAACAAATGAAAAATATATACTAGATGGCTCAGTGTTTACAATGTTTTTTGACTCTGCTGTAAAAAAAATAAAAGAAATTGCAAAATCGTATAAAGTAATAGTAATATTACGTAATCCGGTAGATCGATTTATTTCACATTATAAAATGGCGTATCTGGGAAAGCAAATAGATGGTTCTATAGAGCAATTTGTAAATAATCCTATATGTGGAATGGGAATTAGTTCCTTAGAATTAGGTCTATATTATCATCAGGTAAAGAGATTATATGATATATTAGGTAAAGATAACGTAAAAGTGATTATTTTTGACGACTTAAAAGAGGATGTACAAAAAGTATTAATATCTACATATAAATTTTTAGATATTGAAAATACTATTACGGAGTTAGATAGCAAGATACACTTTAAAAATCCAGGAATGTCTAGAATGCGCATAATACACAGTATATATATGAATAATAAAGTAGTTCAAGCTATTAAGAAATTATTTATAAATACAAAAATATATAATATAAAAAAGTATATACATAAAATTATTTATAAAAAACTTAGTGTATCCCCAGAAATATATGATTATTTGTATCAATATTATATAGAGGATATTGTAAAACTTGAAAAACTACTTAATGTAAACTTAGATAGGTGGAGAATAAAACATGAATAATCAATTTTCCATAATTATTCCAGCACATAATGAAGAACAAAATATTTTAACTACACTTACTAGTATTGTTAATTCTATTAAACATGCAAGTAACTTATATGAAATTATTATTGTTGATGGTAATTCTAGTGACGATACAGTTAAAATTTCTAAAAAATATTTAAAAGAAAGCGATATTAATTATAGTATTATTTTAAATGATGGAATAGTATATCCAGGAAAAGCTAGAAATATTGGTATAAAAAAAGCTATTTATGATAATTTAATATTTATAGACTGTGGCATAACTATTACAAAGGACTTTATTAGTGAATGCCAACAACATATAGAAAACTATGACATTTTATGGTTTGATGCCAAATTCATGTTTGATAGCGAGATTCAAAAAGCATATATAAGGTCATATTTTTTAAAGAAGAAAAATATGCGCTATATACGTCATTTTGCTATAAAAAAGAAAGATTTTGAAAAAATAGGTAATTTTAGAGAAGATTTGCGAGCGGCTGAAGATTGGTTGTTTTATTTACAAATAAAAGAAAAACAACTTAAAGAGTATTTTAGTGAAGTGTCAGGTCTTTATGGAGGATATCCTAAAACTTTCACTTCCTTTTTTAACAAATGGGTATTATATTTTGAACATAGTGTTTATGCAAAGTTATATAAGAGAAATATACAAATTTCATTAATACAAATATTATTTATAAGTATTAACATATTATTAATATATTATTTTAGCCATAGAATTATTTTATCATTTTTTATAGCGTTTCTTATATATATTATAGTAAGAACTTATCATAATTTTAGTAGAAGTAAAATAAAATGTACAAGCTTTAAAGGAATAATATTTACAGCAATTGCAACATTATTATTAGAATGTAGTAGAGTGATAGGGGTATTAAAAGGAGTTATAAAACATCATGGCAGATAATAAAATCCTAATATGCCCTGGGGCTCAAAAATCAGGCACAACATTTTTATATAGTATTTTATCGCAACATCCAGATATTTATTTTTCTAAATATAAAGAGGTTCATTTTTTTTCAGTGAATCATGAATATAAAAAAGGGATTAACTATTTTTTAGATATGTTTAAAGAAAATAATAATGAAAAATATTTAGCAGACTTCACTCCTGAATATTTACCAAAATTTTATTCCATACAACGTATCAAAAAAGAATTTGGAAATAATGTTAAATTTATTGTTGTGCTAAGAGATCCTATAAAAAGGGCTTTTTCACAATATAATATGAGAATATCAAAAGGCAGAAAAACTAGTAGTTTTTATGAGTTGGTTGAAAAACAATGTAAAGAAGATATTAAATATACAACATTAGTAGGTAGAGGGCTATATTATGAACAAATAAATAATTTATATAAATATTATTCTAATGATAATATACTTATTATCACCTTTGAACAATTAACACATGATACTGATAAAACTATCAAACAAGTACTAACATTTTTAAAACTTAATTTGAAGATTGATTTTAATGGTAATGTTAATATTAATAAAAAACCAAATGCAAAGGGAAACTTACTTGGAGTTATCTTATATGCAGTACCTATACATATAAGACGTAAAATAGTGAATGTAAATTCAAAATTCATACAATATATTAAAAAGAATATGTTATTAAAGAAACATACTAAAGTGAATAAGGCAGTATTAGATGATAAATCTATTAACTTATTAAAAAAATATTATGATACTAGTAATAAATTATTACATGAAAAATATGGTATTGATATTAGTAAATGGCTATAAAAATTGAATAACTTATTAAAAAAACATATACTATTTTAATAGAAATAAAATATGATGGTAAAGGAGATAAGAAATACTTGGGTGAAAAACTGTTAAATACATATAAAACAATTATTAATAATAATATTCTTTTATCATTAATTATAGCTACTATAATTTTTTTAAGTGTTTTTTTTCAAATATATATACTTATCATTTTACTATTTTTATATGTAGCTATATTTAATAAAAATTATATTTTAGCTATATTAATAACTGTCCCTATATATGAAGCCCATTTTTTCAATATACCATTATCAATAAATAAAGCACTTATTATTATTTTATTTGTGATTTTTATAGTTAATATAGATTATAAAAAAATAAAAATAACTAAAAATGAAATAATGATATTACTACTTCTATTCGTTATTACAATAGGAAGCTTAATTGGGCTATTTAATAGCGATCTAATTTTTATGAGAGATAATATTTTAAAAGAATATATATTTGGAAATATGCCTACAATAGGATTTATGTTTCTTTTTGTTTTAGCAATAAAGACTTCTAAAAAATTCAACTTACAACAGATGGTAAAAAAAACTGTGTATTTTATTCCTATATTCATTGTTTTGGTTGGGATTTTAGCTTATAAAACTCAATACGATATTGATTTTACTAGAAGTGGCATATTAAATATACGCCCTAATTTTTTTGCAGTTTTCACGATGTGCATTATACCTTTTATTATATACGCATTTTTTTATTGTAAAGAAAAAATAATGATTTTAATATCATTAGTAGCACTATTAGTTGAATTATATATTTTATCCATAACTCAATCACGAACAGGTATTTTAATGTTTGGTGTAAGTTTTATTATTTCCGTTATAGTCTTTTATAAATTAAATAAAAAGCGACTATTAATAGGGATACCACTACTAGTGGGAGGGATTATAGCAATAATATTTTTGCCAGTTTTGCATGGAGTAATAGAACGAGTAATGGATGCAAGATATTTTATTTCATTAGAAAACTTATTAAATGGGCGTTACGAGTTATATAGAGCGGGAAGTAGAGTGGCCCTAGAAAATCCTATTATAGGATATGGTAGTTCAATAGATGTACCTGGGTTTTATATTTATTCTATTTCAGGAATAGCTCAGGTTTCACATAATACATTTTTAGACATCGTTATACAATATGGCGCATATGGTACAATTATATTTTTTAGTATTTATTTATATTTTATTAGTGAATTTAGTATAAAAGCATTTAGTAAATTTAACAATAAATATATATGGGAATTTCCAATATATATAATGTTCATATCTATTTTAGTAGCAGGGTTATTTTTATCAATTGATTTAAGAGATATATATGTTTATACAATGATGTTTTTATTTGCGCTACAATACCGAGAAAAAAATAAAGAGGTGAGTAATGGGAGTTGAATTTATATTAAAGAAAATTAAAAAATTAAAATATTTAATAGCTATTTCGCTAATAGTAATATTTATATTAGGATATGTAAGTGCACTAGTATTTAATTCTATAAAATATCGTTCTACAGGAGAAGTTGATTATTATGCTATAAATTCTTTATTAGCTAGAAATATTAATTCAGATTTTTATTATTTCTTTTTTAGATGGTATAAATCATATCAAAAAGATGATTCTTTAGAACCAAATGGACTTGTAAATTATTATGGAGATGATAGGGTGCTAAAAAAAACATATGAGTATATATTATCTGAAGGTTATAATATGGATTATAATACTTTTAAAAAAGGACTTACTACTTATTATAGAGATACAAACTTACAAAAAAGAATTGTGGTAGTGTTTGATGATAAGCAACTTAGTATAATTACATTAAACAAATTACTTGAATTCGCTCCACAAATTTATAATGAAACAATGACAAATAGAATTAATATAGAAATTAATGCAAGAAAAGAACATGATGAAGTACTTCTTAAACGAATTAATAATTTAAAACAAAAAATATTTGCTCAAAAAGAAAAAGAGAGTTTAAAAATTAAATTAAAAGTTGTAGAAAAAGTTTATAAAGAAAATTATGAATATATTATTAAATTGCAACAAATAGTAGATTTTAAATTTGCTGAACTTTTTAAAAAACATGAACAGGTGTTAGAAAAAGGAACAAAGATAGATAATAAGACTATTACAATAGGGCTTATTGGTGTTCTAGTAGCTATTATTTTGTGGATATTATATTTTTATATCTGCTATATTAAAGAGGAGTTGCAAAAAGAAAACAATAGAAATTAAATCTATATTATGAGGAGTAAAATGAAAATCGTTCAAATATTATATTCGTTTGATATGGGGGGAATAGAAAATTTTGCCATGGATTTAGCAAATTATTTATCATACGATAATATAGATAATAGTATTATTTTTACATCTAAAGGACGAGATGAAAAATGGTGTGCTCAAAAAATAGAAAAGATAAAGAAAACTAATACTAATCTTTATGAAGCTTTTGGATCAAATAAATTTACTAAATTTATTAAACTTATTAAACTGTTAAAAACAATTAAACCTGATATTATTATATGTCATCATGAAAGAAATGCTTTTCGTTTGATTTTTGCAAATTTATTTGTAAGAACTAAAATTATTCAAATACAACACAATACACAGATTAATATAAAAAATATTCATAAGTATTTTGTAAAATATTTTATTTCTAAATATATTGGGGTATCTGCAAAGGTATTAACCAATTTAAAAAATAATATAAAAATAAAAGAGGAAAAAGGAATACATATTAATAATGGTATAGTGCTTGATAGATTTTCTAATATAAAAAGAAAAGATAAAGAGCATATTGTTATAGGAGGTGTAGGACGATTACATGAACAAAAAAACTTTATTGGATTTGTTCATGTTGTTACTTCTATAATAGATGAGAATCCTAATTTTAATATAAAAGTATTAATTGCAGGAGATGGAGAACAAAAAGAACAAATAGTAAATTTAATAAAAAATTATACTAACATTTCTTTATTAGGAAATGTTAGTAATATGAAGGATTTTTATGAAAAAATTGATATATACATGACTTGTTCTAAATATGAAGGTCTAAGTCTAGCTTTATTAGAAGCAATAGCTACAAAATGTGTAGTTATTACAACAAAAACGAGTGGAAGCTCTCAAATTATTAAAAATAATTATAATGGATATGTAATACCTCAACAAAATGAGCAGTTATTTAAAGAAAAACTTATTACTTTAATTGAAAATAAAGCAATAAGAGAAAAATTCATTATTAACGGTGAAAAAAAAATAGCTGAATATGACTTTTCTAATACATATAAACAATATAAGAAAGTATTTGAGGAAATTATTAAATGAAAGAGCATTACAAAAGCTTAATTAGTATTGGTAAAAATACTAAATTCATTATTATAGGTGCACTATTTAATAATATATTTAGTTTTATTATTACTTTAATAATAACAAATACTTTTGGAGTTAAAGTATTTGGAAATTATACTTATATATTAAATTATATTGTAATGGCTTCTAGCTTTTTATTAATAGGTACAAACAATGGCCTAGCTTATCAACTACCTCGTATAAAGAATAAAAAAGGGAATTATATTTCCTTTGCATATATTGTTACTTTGTTTTTTTCTAGTATAGCAATAATATTAGCACTTATATTTTTAAAACCTTTATCAATTATTATTGATAAGCATTTATTATTAATATCGCTACCATTATTAATGTTAGTTCCATTAAAAAATATAACAATCAGTGCTTTACGTGGTTTAAAAAAATCTCTTAATCTAATTATTATAAGAGATATCTTAAGTAGTATAACTTTTTTTATCAACATATTATTTGTAGTATTTATAATAAAAAAATTAAAAGTTGAAGGTATCATTATTTCGCAAATTATTGCACATATTGTTATTGTTATGTATGGAGTCATATATTTATTTAAAAACAAAAAAATAAAAGCACCTTTTGTATTATCTCGTGTAGAAATAAATTCTTTTATGAGATATTCGTTATTTGTGTTTTTTACAGGAATCATTGCCATATTGTTAGTTAGAACAGATATAGCAATGATTGGATATTTTAAAAGTGCAAAGGAAGTAGGGGTATATAGAGTGGTTGTTAAATTGACCATGTATATTGTATTTTTAAACAGCAATATTAATATTATGCTAGGTCCTGAAATATCTACATTGGCTAGTAAGAACAAGCATGATGAGATAGTTAAAGTATACATATTAATAACAAGATGGGTAGTTGTTTTTGGCGCTTTTGTTTTTGCTTTTATTTTAATAAGTCCTACTAATATTCTTTCTATTTTTGGGCCTGAGTTTGTAATTGGAATTAAAGCTATAACTATTATGGCAATTGGACGAATAATAAGTTTATCTTTTGGACCGGTTGCACTGTTAAATAGTATGATGAATCATCCTAAATCTAATTTAATTAGTAATATTTTTGTCTTAACTTTTAATGTAATATTAAATTTGATTTTAATACCTAAATATGGAATTACAGGTGCTGCCATAGCTACTGCTACTTCATCTGTTATAGCAAATATCTTAAGGATGGGCTTGTTGTATTATAAAGAAAAAATACATTGTTTTCATCTTAGTTCGTATAAACCGATGATTGCCTTAATAATAGCGCTAGGAATAACTTTTATAATTAGCAGCATTATACATATTAAAAATGCTATTATTACTCATGGTGTACTTTATAGTATTTTTATAATATTATTTATAAGTATAATAGTTATATTAAAATTAACAAATGAGGAGAAAATTTTAATAAATAAATTATTGAGAAAGAAAACTTATGAAAATTAATTTTATTTGCCTAGGTGCCCAAAAAAGTGGTACAACTTCTTTTTTTAATATTTTAAAACAAAATCCTAATATATTTTTACCTTTGCGAAAAGAAATATATTATTTTAATAATGATGCTAATTATAATAAAGGGTTAAAATGGTATTATTCTTTTTATAAAGAAAGTAATGAAAAGCAAATACTAGGGGATATTACACCTGATTATATGTTGTTTTTAAAAAGTGTTAAGCGAATATATAAAGATTTAGGGGAAGATACAAAGTTAATATTTTTTCTTAGAAATCCAGCGATGCGAGCATATTCTCAATATTACATGGAACTAAAATATACAGAAGAAAGGTATTCTTTTGAAAAAGCTTTATTAGAAGAGCCTAAACGAGTAGCTAAAAGTTATAGAAATAAAATGAAATATTCATATAAAGAGAGAGGATTTTATTATAAACAGTTAAAACCATATTATGATATGTTTCCTAAAGAAAATATTAAAGTTGTTATTTTTGAGGATTTTATTAATAATATAGAAGATAATATTATTGATATTGAAAAGTTTTTGAAAGTAGAACCTTATACAGAATATGATTATAATATTGTATCTAATAAAGGATATATGCCTAAGAAAAAATGGCTTGCATATATAAAAAGGCATTTTATAAGACCTATTAGTCCTATATATAATAAAATTATACCTGCTAAACTAAGGACTAAAATTAGAAAAATATCTGACACAGGAAAAATAGATATTAAAAAAATAGATAAAATAACATATAATAAACTAATAAGTGAATATATGGCTGACATTAAGCAACTTGAAAAGTTAATTCAAATAGATTTAAGTATATGGTATGGTAATGGATAATATTTATAAATTTAACGAACACATAACAAAAAAAGATAGAGAAACACTTTTAAAACAAACAGGAAGTGTATTTTGGTTAATGGGATTATCAGGTTCTGGTAAATCTACTATTGCAAGTGAAGTTCAAAAAATATTACATATGCAAGGTAAGTTAGTATATCTTTTAGATGGTGATAATATTAGAAGTGGAATTAATAGTGATCTATCATTTTCAATAGAAGATAGAATTGAAAATATAAGACGAATAGCACATATTGCTAAATTAATGAGTGATATGGGTGGAATTGTTTTAGTATCCTTTATAACCCCTTTAGAACAAATGAGAAAAATAGCTGAAAACATATTAAATGAGACATATCATTTAATATTTATAGATGCTACTTTAGATAAGTGTATTAAACGAGATACAAAAGGGTTATATAAAAGGGCTATTAAAGGGGAAATAAAAGATTTTACAGGCATTTCCTCACCTTTTGAAGAACCTATAAATTATAATTTAAGATTAAATACAACAAATACAGATGTTATACAATGTACGAAAAACTTAATAGAATATATACTTAAAATACAACAAAGGGGAAGTTAATGAATCACTTAGATAAACTAGAAAGTAAAAGTATTTATATTATAAGAGAAGCATATAGCCAATTTGATAACATATGTATGTTATGGTCTATTGGAAAAGATAGTACAGTGCTATTACATCTTGCTAGAAAAGCGTTTTTTTCTCATGTACCTTTTCCACTAGTACATATAGATACAAGCTATAAGATTGATGAAATGATTAAATATAGGGATGAAAAAGCTATAGAGTGGAATCTTGATATGATATACGGACAAAATGTTAAGGCCTTAGAAAATAAAGAAACTTTTCCAGATGGTAATAAGACTAGAATGCAATGTTGTAATTTATTAAAAACACAAGCTCTTAAAAATACATTAAGTGGTAAATGGCCTAGATATAGAATGAACCACGAAACAAAAAAATATGAAATAGATAAAAACACACAACCTTATACAGGAGTAATTGTTGGTGTTAGGGCGGATGAAGAAGGCTCGCGTTCAAAAGAACGCTATTTTTCTCCACGAGGAAATAAAAACACATGGGAAGTCAACGATCAACCTCCTGAATTTTGGAATCAATATAAGACGGATTTTGAAAAAGGTACACATATAAGAATACATCCACTACTTGATTGGACAGAATTAGATATTTGGGAATATATAAAAAAAGAAAACATACCAACCGTATCGCTATATTATGATCAAGGAGAAAGCATGAGATATAGATCACTAGGATGTGAACCTTGTACAAAAAAAGTGCAATCAACAGCTAAAAATGTTAGTGAAATTATTACTGAATTAAAAACAGGTAAATTTAAAAATATTGCAGAGAGAGCAGGGCGAGACCAAGATAAAGAAGATAATGGTGGATTAGAAGATTTAAGAAAGGATGGGTACATGTAATATGAGTACAAGAGAAGATATGCATATTGTTATTGTAGGACATGTAGACCATGGTAAAAGCACGGTAATAGGTAGATTGCTAGCAGATACCAATTCTTTACCAGAAGGCAAATTACAAGCTATAAAAGATATGTGTAGACGTAATGCCAAACCTTTTGAATATGCTTTTTTATTAGATGCTTTAAAAGATGAACAATCACAAGGTATAACAATAGACAGTGCCCGTAGTTTTTTTAAAACAAAAAAGCGGGATTATATTATTATAGATGCGCCTGGACACATTGAATTTTTAAAAAACATGATAACAGGAGCTTCACGTGCTTCTGCAGCACTATTAGTTATAGATGCTAATGAAGGAGTTATGGAAAACTCTAAACGTCACGGATATATGCTTTCAATGCTTGGCATTAAAAGTGTGGCCGTATTAGTTAATAAAATGGATTTAGTGCAATATGATGAAAATGTATTTAATAAAATCAAAAAAGAGTATAACATCTTTTTAAAAAAAATTGGTATTCAAGCAAAAGCCTATATACCAATTAGTGCTTTTAAAGGTGATAATATTGTCAGCAACTCTTCAAATATGAGTTGGTATAATAATTTACATGTATTAAGTTTACTTGATACCTTTGAAAGCGAAAAAGATAGTGATCAATTACCTTTTAGAATGGCTGTACAAGATGTATATAAATTCACAAATAATAACGATAATAGAAGAATAGTTGCAGGAACTATAGATAGTGGAATACTAAAAGTAAACGATGAAGTTATCTTTTATCCTTCTGGTAAAAAAAGCAAAGTTAAAAGCATTGAAGCTTTTAACTGTCCAGTTAAAACAATTGCAAAATCAAATGAAGCGATAGGGTTTACATTAGAAGAACAGATATTTATTAAACGAGGAGAAATTGCTTGTAAAAAAGGACAGGTAAGTGTAAAAACAGCTACGACCTTTAAATGTAGCATATTTTGGCTTTCTAATAATTCTTTAAGTGAAGGCAAACAATTTATTGTTAAAATTGGCAGTGAAAAAGTACAAGCTAAGTTAAAAAAAATAAGAGAAACAATAGATTCTTCTAATTTAGACATTGTAAGTAAAAAAGAAATAAAAAAACATGAAGTATCAAAATGTATTATTGAATGTGAAAAGGCTATTGCTTTTGACACAAATGATGTTGCTTTAAGAACTTCTCGTTTTGTTATTGTAGATAATTATGAAATTTCTGGTGGAGGAATAATATTAGAAGAAGTTAAAGATAAAGAAAGTCAAAGAAGAGAAAACATATTAAATAGAAATATAAACTGGGTAGGCTCGAATATATTGTCTGAAGAAAGAAGTAGTCGCTATGGACATAAACCAGCATTAATAATTATTGAAGGGGATAAGCACTCCAATAAAAAAGAACTAGCCATGCAAATTGAACAATACTTATTTGAATTAAATTTACATACATACTACATTGGAATGGGAAGTATTAAATATGGTATGGATAGTGACTTATTAGATAAAACAAATGAAAAGGAGCATATTAGACGATATGTTGAAATGCTTAATATTTTATTAAAAACAGGATTAATAGTAATAACTACTATTTCAAAATTAAGCGAAGTTTCAATGAAATATATAACAGATGTTTTAAGTGAATATGAAGTACAAGCATACACTAGTGATAAAAA
>Ga0256913_10000642_pt1 | contig 18284 bp, 13 predicted proteins | sample Axial_MatmetaG_FD_185970 | JGI IMG/M metagenome (GOLD analysis project Ga0256913, IMG submission 185970) | Deep-sea worm associated microbial mat communities from Axial Seamount, Juan de Fuca Ridge, Pacific Ocean - Axial_Mat | ecosystem: Environmental > Aquatic > Marine > Oceanic > Microbial... | reverse complement strand
CTGTTGATTCTGCTGATCTTGTTTTTGCTGTTGATTCTGCTGATCTTGTTTTTGCTGTTGATTCTGCTGATCTTGTTTGTCTTTCTTCTGTTTATTCTTCTGATCCTGTTTTTGCTTATCTTTATTCTTATCTTTGTTTTTATCTTTGTTTTTATCTTTGTTCTTATCCTTGTTTTTTTGTTGCTGTTGTTTCTTTAACATTTTTTTTGCATATTCAAGATTGTATTTAGCGTCAACATCATCAGGTTTGAGTTTTAATGAATTTTTATAAGCATTGATAGCATCATCATACTTTTTCGACTGAAGCAAAGTATTCCCAAGATTATACCAGGAGTCAGCTTTTGCATTATCACTTGGGCCGTTTTCCGATAAATTTTGATATAGTTTGGCAGCATCTTCATAGTTTTCCTGTTTATAAAGTGCATCGCCAAGGTTGAACTGCCCTTTTGCGGACTCGGGATTTTTCTCAAGAGCCTTCATATAGTCAACTTCTGCATCTTTATAATTTTGCCCGACAAAAGAATCATTTCCTTTTCGGATATATCTATTCTCCTTTTGTGAAAATACGTTCACCGCGGACAAAAATAATATGACAATAATTAACGACCTCATTTGTACATCCAACTTTTTTTGTTAAATAAATCAACCTTTTTCGACCATTTGGGTCTCTTTTCAAAGACCATTAACTCAATCAAAAGGAATACCAAACTTAACGCAATGAAATATTGGAATCTGGATTCATAGTCTGAGAACATTTTGCTTTCAAACTTTGTTTTTTCCAGCTTGTTAATATCATTGAATATTTTTATTAATCCTGATTGAGTATTATTTGCTCTTACATAAATTCCTTTACCGGCTGCTGCAATCTGTTGCAATGCAGGCTCATTAAGTCTTGTGATGACAGTATTTCCCTGTCTATCTTTTTTGTATCCGACACGTCGGTTGTACCTGTCATAAACAGGAATAGGAGCTCCATCTGACAGCCCCATACCGATAGTATAAACCCTGATACCTTTTGAAGCTGCATCTTCAGCTGCCTTTATGGCATCGTCCTCATGATTTTCTCCATCCGTAATAATTATTATAGCCCTGCTATGGCTATCGTCATCAAATGATTTTATTGCCAGTTCTATTGCGTCCCCAATTGCAGTTCCCTGGGCAGGCACATCCTTTGTACTAACGGTTGTCAAAAACAATTTTGCAGCTGAATAATCCGTTGTTATCGGTAGTTGTGTATAAGCTTTACCTGCAAACACGACGATGCCTATCCTGTCGTTTCCCATTTTATCAACCAGTTTTGAAATAGCTTGTTTTGCACGTTCCAGTCTGTTAGGCTTGATATCTTCGGCAAGCATACTGTTTGAAACATCAAGTGCTACAACCACATCAATACCTTTCCTTTCAGCCTCAATCAGTTTGGAACCAACCTGGGGATTAGACAGACCAAAGATCAAAAAAATAATTGCAAACATCATCAGAATGAATTTCACGATAAGGCGATTTTTGGAAATATCAGGTAACAACTGACCGATAACTCCAGGTTCACCGTACAATTCCAATGCTTTCTTCTTCCACCTCAGCAACCACCAAAAAACAATAATTAGTAGCGGAATAAGCAGCAGAGCATATAAAATATCCGGATGTTCAAATCGAAACACTCCCATTTTTTCTTAATTTATATTTACGGCATCGTTTTGAATACCGTATATCGTAACAACATTTCAAAAATTATCAACAAAAAAGCAATCAATGCAAAAATGAAGAACTCTTCACTCTTATGTTTAAACTCTGTAACATCTATCTTCGATTTTTCCATTTTGTCAATCTCACGGTAAATTTCTCTTAGCTTTTTGTTGCTAGTTGCCCTGAAATATTTACCATCGGTCATATTGGCAACTTTTGTCAGTAAGTCTTCATCTATTTGCACCTTAACATACTGTGTCTGGACTCCAAACGGAGTTTGAACCGGATATGGTGCGGTACCTTCCGTACCGATACCTATTGTATATATCCTTATGCCGTAAACCTTTGCAATTTCAGCAGCAGATAAAGGGTCCAGAGAACCCATATTGTTGACTCCGTCTGTCAGCAGGATTATAACTTTACTAACAGCCTTACTGTTTTTCAGCCTGTTGATGGCTGTTGCCAGCCCGTCGCCGATAGCAGTACCGTCTTCAATCATCCCGCTTTTAACCTCTTTAAACAGATTTTTAATTACGGCATGGTCAGTTGTCAACGGGCATTGTGTAAAAGCTTCGCCACTGAAAATAACCAGCCCGAATCTGTCATTGGGCCGGCCCGAAATAAATTCCGAGGCAACCTCTTTTGCGGCTTCCAGTCTGTCGGGTTTCAGATCCATTGCAAGCATACTACCCGAAACATCAAGGGCCATAACAATATCAATTCCCTCAATACTAACATTTTTACTTTTAGAACTTGATTGCGGGCGTGCGAGAGCAATAATCAGGAAGCCAATTGCGAGAATCCGCAAAGCATACAGTCCGAAATAAAGATATTGCTTAACGGTTTTCTGACCTAACTCAAAACTTTCCGTTGAAGAAACCTGAAGTTCGGCATAATCCTTCCTCTGTCTGTACCAATACCATAGCCCGATAAGTGGCAGTATCAATAACAGATACAAATAATGCGGATATGCAAATTCAATATTATTAAACATCTCTCAACTCTTTATTTCTGTTCCTTCTCATCATTTTCAATTCCAATATTATTTCCGGGTTCAATAGCTTCTTTTTCCGGTTTCTTTTCAGCCTCAGCATCAACTGTATTACTTTCATTCTGAATGGGCTCACTATTAAGATGCATTGTTTCTTTTACAAAGTCCATTGCATTGTTCAGGCTCAAATCGTTTTCGAGTGGCAACGGCTGTGCTTTTGCAAACTTAACGAGGTCGGCAAGGACAAATATGTCTTTCATCTTCGCCTTTGCCTGTTCGTTAACCGGAGTAGCATCAATATTTTCAACTATTTCGTCTGTTGTCATTTCCAAAGCAGGTATTCCGAATTTTTCAGAAATGTAACTCCTCAGTATATCGGTTAATTCTGTGTGATATTTCTTCACCTTTCCGTTCTGCCATAATTTTTTAAACCGCAGGGTCTCAAGAGCATCAAAAGCAATTTGGAAAGGTGACAGTTTAGGCTTTCTTGTTTTAAAAACCGGCTCGTTATGCTTTTTCTTCCTGAAATAATAGAACAACAAATAGCTTATTAAAACCACACCCAAGCCTAAAATTATCCAAGGTAGTGCCTCTCTAAGTGTATAAGGAGCTGCAATAGGCATTTTGATATCTTTGAAAGCTTTGGTTGTATCCACTTCAACCGTATGAACGCCAAGCAATAAAGGTGACGTTTCGACAAAGTGCAATACCGTGTCGTCCTTAACCTTGTAGACAAATCTGAAAGGAGGTAAAGCATAATATCCCGAATCGAAACTCGTAACAGTCAGGTTTTGTGTATATAAACTGTTATTTTCGCCTTCCGGAATAGTATCAATTCCCGTACGGTCAATCACCTCAACAGCCTTTACTATAGTGTCGTTTATTTTTGGCCAGACAACTTCAACGTCTGAGGGCCCGGAAAACGACAATTGCAATTTAATCTGATCACCAATAGTAATATCAGTAGTATCAAGCTTTGCCGATGCCTCCTCGGTTTGCCCTTTCGCTATAAGTTGAAAGAACAATATAATCAAAACGACTGCTATTTTATATAAGGTATTCATATTAAAACCTTGCTTCTCTTTTCTTAAACAAATTAACTAACGGTTTCACATAATCCATATCCGTACTGAATACGGCATAATCAATTCCGCTTTTTAGAAAAACATTTCTAAGATATGCTTCTTGCTTGTTCCACCATTTACTATAATCTTTTCTGACTCTCTCGCTTGTAGTATCTATCCACATCTTCTTTCCGGTTTCCTTGTTAAACACTTTAAGCAGTCCCACATTAGGAAGTTCTACCTCTCTTTTATCATAAACTCTAAGGGCCACAACGTCATGCTTGTTACGTGCAATTTTAAGTGCATTATCAAAACCCTTATCCATAAAATCTGAAATCACAAATGCAGTACATCTTTTCTTAATTGCATTAGTAAGATAACGCAATCCTTCGGAGATATCTGTTTTCTGGCTTTCGGGATGGAAATCAATCAGTTCGCGAATTATTCTAAGAATGTGTGAGCTTCCTTTTTTCGGTGGGATAAATTTCTCCATCTTATCACTGAAAAATATCACTCCAACCTTATCATTGTTTTGAATTGCAGAAAATGCGAGCACGGCAGCTATCTCGGTCATCTGCTCTTCCTTCAACTGACCTCTGGCACCAAACTCATTGGAGCCGCTAACATCAATCAGTAGCATTACGGTTAGTTCGCGCTCTTCTTCAAAAATCTTAACAAAAGGATGATTAAAACGTGCCGTAACATTCCAGTCGATATTACGAATGTCATCGCCGAACTGATATTCACGAACTTCGCTAAAGGCCATACCCTTCCCTTTAAAAGAACTGTGATAATGCCCTGAAAATATCTGGTTCGACAGTCCTTTTGTCTTAATCTCTATCTTACGTACCTTTTTGAATATTTCTTTTGTACCAGCTTTCATTAATTAAATATTTTTTGAATCAATTGAATCCGTAATCATATTGCTTTTCCATTTCACTGATTCAACCATTTTTTCATTTCACTGATTTTACCATTTTCCAATTTTAGGGAACTTCAATCGTATTCAAAATTTCATTAATAATATCTTCGGTAGTGATATTCTCGGCTTCCGCCTCATAGGTTAATCCAATTCGATGGCGCATAACATCATGTGCTATTGCTCTGACATCTTCAGGAATTACATAGCCTCTTCTTTTTATAAAGGCATAGGCTTTAGAAGCAAGGGCAAGATTGATACTTGCACGCGGTGATGCTCCGTAACTAATAAGACCGTCAAATTTTGACAGTTTATATTCTGAAGGAAATCTTGAAGAAAATACAATATCAGTGATATAATTCTCTATTTTCTCATCAAGATAAACCTCACGGACAACCTTTCTTGCTTTGATAATATCTTTGGGATTAAGCACTTTGTTCGGTTTCGGGAAAGTGCCTGCAATATTCTCCCTAACAATCATCTTTTCCTCCTCTTTTTTTGGATAAGTAATTACAACCTTTAACATGAAACGGTCAACTTGTGCTTCGGGTAAAGGATATGTACCTTCCTGTTCAATAGGATTTTGTGTTGCCAAAACAAGAAAAGGTTCTTCAAGCGGATAAGTAGTGTCACCTATTGTCACCTGCCGTTCCTGCATAGCTTCAAGAAGAGCACTCTGAACTTTTGCCGGAGAACGGTTTATCTCGTCGGCAAGAATGAAGTTTGCAAAAATTGGGCCTTTACGAACCTTAAATTCTTCTTTCTTCTGACTGTATATCAATGTGCCAAGCAAGTCTGCAGGTAACAGGTCTGGAGTAAATTGAATACGAGAAAATTTTGCATCCACAGCATTTGCCAAAGAAGTTATAGCAAGTGTCTTTGCCAATCCGGGAACGCCTTCAAGCAAAATATGACCGTTGGCAAGCAACCCAATCATCAGCCTTTCGACCATCTGCTTCTGTCCGACAATCACCTTGTGCATCTCCATATTGAGAATATCAACAAATGCACTCTCTTTTTGTATGCGTTCGTTCAGTTCTTTAATATCTGTCTGCATCATAATTATAAATTTTATATTGAAACGCAAAAGTATATATCAAATTATTACAACACGTGCAATACGTTGTTAAATATTGTTAAAGGGCAGGGAGTTAACAAAACCAATAAGGGTTATTCTGCAGAAAGAGCAAAGCCATTCATTGCAGGTCTATGGGATTAATATCCAAGCGTGGATGCCTGGAACATTGTTTGAGTTTGTTAATGAAATATAAATATTTACAAATATGCGATTTGCAACATCCAATCTCTTTAGTACTGTTCCCTTTCGTTAGGAAAGTCCTGTGATTTTACATCATCAATATAAGCTGTAACCGACCCTTTTATCTCTTCATTAAGATTATGGTAACGACGCAGAAATCTTGGTGAGAACTTTGTTGTTATTCCCAGCATATCGTGCAACACAAGTACCTGTCCGTCAACACCGCTACCCGCTCCGATGCCAATTGTCGGGATTTTAATCTCTTTTGTTACTATTGAGGCCAGTTTGGCTGGAATTTTCTCAAGCACTATTGCAAAACAACCTGCGTCTTCCAAAAGGTGTGCATCCCTGATAAGTTTATCAGCTTCACCTTTGTCGGTTGCCCTTACAACATAAGTGCCGAATTTATGAATCGACTGGGGCATCAGTCCGAGGTGACCCATAACCGGAATTCCGGCAGAAAGAATTCTTTTTACAGAACCTATAACCTCTTCACCTCCTTCAATCTTAATGGCATTGGCGCCGGCCTCTTTCATAATCCTGATAGCAGAGTGCAGTGCTTCAATGGAATTACCCTGATAAGTTCCAAAAGGAAGGTCAACGACAACCAACGCCCGCTTAACGGCTCGCATAACTGAAGATGCGTGGTAAATCATCTCGTTGAGGGTGATGGGAAGAGTTGTAGTATGGCCCGCCATAACATTAGAGGCTGAATCTCCAACAAGAATTATATCAATCCCGGCAGCATCAAGAATTCCTGCCATTGAGAAATCATAGCCCGTTAACATTGCAATCTTTTCACCCTTAAGCTTCATTTCCTGAAGCACGTGTGTTGTTATTTTTGTATATGAGCGTCGAGAGTCCATTTGAGGTTTCATAATAATTGTTTTTTGCAAATCTACAAAGAAAAGATTTTGTAACGGTTAAAATTAAGAAAAATATATACTTTTGCGGATATTGATTTTTAATGCAACAAATCGTAGATTGAGTGTGTCTTATTAATTATAAAGTATAAAAATAAATCATTGAAGAAACTATATATCATAGGTCTTTTTGTTGCTGGAATCATAACAATGATATCCTGCCAAAAAGATTTTAAAACGGTTAGCGATTATAAGGATATCACTATTGTATATGCATTGCTCGATCAGCACGACAAAGATATTTATATAAAAGTCAATAAAGCTTTTCTCGGTGAAGGAGATGCATTGATAATGGCTCAACAACCCGACTCGTCAAACTATCCTGAAAAACTGATAGTGAAAATTGATGAATATGAAGGAAATGATAAGGTCAGTACGATAGAATTTGATACAACAACAATATATAACAAGGAGTCTGGGGTCTTCTATTATCCGGAGCAACCGATTTACAAATCAAAGCCTTTTGATTTGTACGACATAAAACATTATATCCGGCCTGAGGGAGATACTCTTTTTGATACTCTCTGGCTGAACCCGAATCATAAATATAAACTCACAATTCAGTTTCCGGATACCAGTAAAACAGTTACATCTGAAACATATCTTGTTCACGACTTTACAATAACAAAACCCGGTTTTAGTAAAATAATAAAGTTTACAAATGATCCGGATGCAACAACAACAATTAGGTGGGACAAACCCTCAAGTAGTGGCAGTTCTAGCCCGTTATACAGATATGAATTATCTATGGTGTTAAACTACAGGGAACACTCAATCGATCAGGATACAATAGATAAAAGTTTGACATTTTTTTCTGTTACTTTAACCCCTGATAAAAATCTTAGTGAGATATCCTACTTTTTTTACGATAAGAATTTTTTCAGTGCCTGTCAGAAGCAGATTCCTTACTCCAACCCGCAAGAGGAAGCAAATGTCGTAGGAAGATACTCTCAGAATGTTGAAATTGATGTTGCAGTTGCAAATGAAGATTACACACTGTATCTTGAAGTTTATAAGCCTTCCACCAGTATTGTTCAGGAAAAGCCTGTCTATACCAATATTGAAAATGGCATTGGGCTGTTCTCAAGCAGATATAAAAAGTTTAAAATCAAAAAGCTCCATGCTGAAACTATTAAGGAACTGAAAGATTTAGGATTGAAGTTTTTATACTAAACACAGATATGACAAGCGTGGACACGTGTCATTACTTAACAACCTAACATATATTGCACTAACCGCTCATTCTGACTTTTTGTCATTAGAGTATTGCCATCTTTCCTTTGGCATAATGATTGAGATGGCAGAAGCACATTAAAATTTGTAATAAAATATAGTTAAACATTATAAAAATAAAGAAATGGGAAAAATAATTGGAATCGACTTAGGAACAACCAACTCTTGTGTTGCAGTAATGGAAGGTAATGAACCTGTAGTTATCCCTAACAGTGAGGGACGCAGAACAACTCCTTCGATTGTAGCATTTACCGAGAATGGCGAGAGAAAGGTTGGAGATCCTGCGAAAAGGCAGGCAATCACTAATCCTGAAAAAACAATATATTCAATAAAACGCTTTATGGGCGAAACCTTTGATCAGGTTACCAAAGAGGTTAAAAGAGTGTCCTATAAAGTCATTAAAGGGGATAATAATACTCCGAGAGTTGTAATCGACGACCGCCAATACACACCACAGGAAATATCAGCAATGGTCCTTCAGAAAATGAAAAAAACTGCTGAAGATTATCTTGGACAGGAAGTTACGGAAGCTGTCATTACTGTTCCCGCCTACTTCAGCGACTCACAGCGTCAGGCAACCAAAGAGGCCGGAGAGATTGCAGGTCTGGTGGTAAAAAGAATAATCAACGAGCCGACAGCTGCATCTTTGGCTTACGGCCTTGATAAAAAGAATCAGGATGCTAAAGTAGCTGTATTCGACCTTGGAGGCGGAACATTCGACATATCCATTCTTGAACTTGGAGATGGCGTTTTTGAGGTAAAATCAACAAACGGAAATACACACCTCGGTGGTGATGACTTTGACCATAAAATTATTGACTGGCTGGCCGAAGAATTTAAAAAAGACGAAGGTATTGATCTTAAAAAAGACCCAATGGCTCTGCAACGCCTGAAAGAAGCTGCCGAAAAGGCAAAGATAGAATTATCAAGCTCATCGGAGACAGAAATCAACCTGCCTTACATTATGCCGGTTGATGGAATTCCAAAACACCTTGTAAGAAAACTGTCAAGAGCAAAATTCGAGCAATTGACACACGACCTTATTCAGGCAACAATTAACCCTTGTAAGGCAGCTTTGAAAGATGCCGGATTACAACCTTCTGATATAGATGAAGTGATTTTAGTCGGAGGCTCAACACGTATACCTGCAATACAAAAAGTTGTTAACGATTTCTTCGGAAAAGTGCCTTCCAAAGGTGTTAATCCTGACGAAGTTGTTGCTATCGGGGCTGCTATTCAAGGTGGAGTTTTAACAGGTGAAGTTAAAGATGTTCTTCTACTTGACGTTACTCCTCTGTCGCTTGGTATCGAAACACTTGGCGGTGTTATGACCAAACTTATCGAGGCGAATACAACAATACCAACAAAGAAAGCTGAAGTATTTTCAACCGCAGCCGATAACCAGAGTTCGGTTGAGATACATGTGCTACAAGGTGAAAGACCGATGGCAAATCAAAATAAAAGTATCGGAAGATTTCACCTTGACGGAATACCGCCTTCACCACGTGGAATACCACAAATTGAAGTTACTTTTGATATTGATGCAAACGGTATTCTTAATGTATCGGCAAAAGATAAAGCCACAGGCAAGTCACAGCAGATCAGAATAGAAGCATCTTCAGGCCTTACAGATGATGAGATCAAGAAAATGAAAGATGAAGCTGCTGCCAATGCCGAAACAGACAGGAAGCAGAAAGAAGAAATTGAGAAACTGAATGCAGCCGATGCCTTGATATTCCAAACTGAAAAACAGATGAAAGAGTATGGTGATAAAATCCCTGCTGAGAAAAAAGCTCCAATTGATAAGGCTTTGAACGAGCTTAAAGAGTTTCACAAAAACAAAGATCTTTCTGGAATTGAAAAAGCTACAAATGAGCTTAATACAGCATGGCAGGCTGCCAGCCAGGAGATGTATAATGCAACACAAGGCCAGGAACAGGCCGGTGCACAACAACAACCCGGTGGAGACGGAGATGCAGCAGGTAATTCATCATCCAATGACGATGAAGTGACTGACGTGGATTTTGAAGAGGTAAAATAATAAAGATTGTATTGTTATGAAAAGGGCTGTCTCAGTAACTTAAAACAGCCCTTTTTTTATTGAAATGCATAAGATTTGCAAACTCGGTTACACTCTGTTTATTTCCTGATTGACATAAAAAAACCGGATATATCCAGCAGTTATGAAAGATACTTTTTATAATCTTTCGGCGCGACAGTCTGCTTTATTTTGGACACCACCGCTTTTATTTGCATAAAGATGAAACGGTCACCTTTATTTTCCGCTACAAAAATAGATATCTTATGTTAAAGAATTATTATGGCAAAGTTAAGTTTACTATAATTAACTATTTTGGGTAACTATTTCGATATAAAAAGAATGAGAACAATTCAGAACCTATTACTGATAGCAGGTACCGGAAGAAATACAGGAAAAACAACTCTGTCCTGCAAAATAATAAAACAGTTTTCAGCAAATAATTGTATAACCGGATTAAAGATCAGTCCACATTTTCACGGTGGAACCGAAAGTTTGAATTTAATTGTGAGTAATGATAATTTCAATATTTATGAAGAGACATCTTCCTCAACCGGAAAAGACAGCTCCTTAATGCTGAAGTCCGGTGCAGCAAAGGTTTTTTATATTGAAGTCCTTGATGAATACTTAGAAGAAGCGTTTGAGGCTTTTCTTAAAATTGCACCTCACTCCTACCCCGTTGTTTGTGAATCGCCTGCACTGAGAAAGTATATAATTCCGGGATTATTTTTTATCGTTAACAATAAAGCCAGTACAAATAAAAAAGAGAATATCTCTAAACTAAAAAAACATGCCGACAAATGGATTGATACGGACAATGAAAGTATTCAAGACATCATTAATGATGTTGCAGTGACAAATAACAAATGGAAATTTCTATAAATAACAGTTATTCATTAGACACTTTTAGCAAAGAAACCCCGTGAACAGGAAGTTTAATTTTTATCTCTTTTTCAAAAGAACCCAAATCTTTTTGCCTCCAGATATCTCTGACTTTTATATTTTCAGTTAAACCTGCTTTACTAAAAACCAGCTTATAATCAAGTATCTCATCTCCCAGGTTAAAAATTCCCGCTACTTTTGTTCCATTGGACAACTCTTTAACCCAAACCTGAACATCTCCATCAATAAGTACCGGAATGGCTTGCTTTCCAGGGTAATCCTGATTTATCGCAATCACCTCATCATTAGTAAGTAAGTTGAGAGTAAAATCATCCAGGCGTTCAAGTTCACATCCTATAAGAAGCGGGGCCGACAAAAGCGACCATAAGCTGATATGTGCGTATTGCTCATTGGGAGTCAGACGTGTAGGATGCAGATTAGGTCCCCAGCCAACCCATCCTACAATGAGCATATCAGGGTCGTTCCAGTGTCCCGGTCCTGCATAGGGTGCGTTCTCGACCTGACTGAAACCGATTGATTTCAGACTCTCCCAGGTGTCGGTTATGTCACCTGTCGTCCGCCACAGGTTACCTCCAACTTCTGCACCCCACTTATAGACATCTCCCATTCCATATTGACAAAGACTGTAAACTATGTCGCGGTCAACTTTGTCAAGTGCATCCCTCATAACAAAATATGGCTTTTTCAACTCAGGCAGAGAATTGTCTTTGGCAATTTGTCCATAAGAACACCAGTCATATTTCAGATAATCAACACCCCATCGGGCAAAAGATTGTGCATCCTGTAATTCGTGCTGATAACTTGCCGTGTATCCTCCGCAGGTAAGCGTGCCGGGAGAAGAATAGATCCCGAATCTCAACCCGAGAGAGTGAATGGAATCACCAAGAGCCTTCATCCTGGGAAACTTTTCATTTGTCCTGATGGTTCCGTCATCATTTCTTTTCGGTTCCGGCGAATCGCCTTTTATTTCCCAGCCGTCATCAATATTGATAAAGCTCCAGCCGTGGTCAGCAAGACCTTTTTCAACAAATACTTTTGCCGATGCAAAAACCTTTTCCTGGTCAACACTCAGACCCCAGCAATTCCAGCTATTCCATCCCATAGGCGGAGTCAGGGCAATTTTGTCTCCAACAATTACCTTTAATACTTCAGAAACCTTTCCCTTTGAGTTCTCAGCAGATATTTGCAAATCATAGTCCCCTTTTGTTTTAACCCTACCATAGATAATTCCTTTCCGGCTGTCGAAGGACAAACCTACCGGCAAATTCGACACTCTGATTTTCAAAGGCTTTTCACCTGTTACAGGTACTTTAAAAAGAAAAGGTTTTCCCGGTCGTACACCAACAACTTTAGCACCGTTTATGCGTGGCAGCAGAGAAGTTTCCGGAGTAAGAATATATGGAAGAATATCGTAAAAGACCTTTTCCGAACTTGAACCATTGGGGTTGAAAACATATTTCAGAGTTGTTGACTCTTGTTGCTCCGGAATCTCAATAGGTATATCAAAATCTTTACCGGCAGGAAGCTCAATATTAAGTTCAAGTTTGTAAATTTCCTTTCCTGTCATATCATTTGTTGCTGATAATAAGAAATTTCCCTTCATATCAACATATCCCGACACATTTTTTATTCCAAGAGTATTGTAAGCTATCCCATTCTTAAAATAAAAGGATTGATCATTATAACCCATTTCGATATAATCACCAACATCAACCATTCTTATTACCGGTTTTCCGGCATACATACCACCAAGGCCACCTCTGTCCCATACCCTTACCGCAAGTACATTTTCCTTATCCCAAAGCAAACGGTCGTCATCTGAAGTAATAACATAATTCCTTTCCTTATACCAGGGACTCGGTTCGATATTGAAACTGTCAGGAAGAGAAGCAGATGATGGCAGGGTTATTCCATTGTAGCCCAAAATCTTTCCGTTAAGAAAGACCTCATCAAAATCATCAATTTTGCCAAGATAAATTCTAAGACTATCCTTAAGGTAAGAATCTTCTTTAACAGACACCGGCAAATTAAACTTCACCCTGTACCATGCAAAACCGTCAAGGTCTTGATAGCCCTGTTTGTCCCAGGTCTGACCGGTTTTTATCTGTTTCCATCCGGAATCATCCAGCCCGGTTGTTGAATATGACATATCATCACCCGGTTTGAATTTCCACATTTCAGGCAAACTGGTTTCAACGGTTTTCTGTTTTGGCACTCCGCATGAATACATTAATAAAACTAATGACAGCAATAATGGACAGATTATAAATCTTTTACTTTTCATTTATATAATTATTACAAATAACAAAAAAACACCTGCGAAACTACAAATTAATAATAAACAGTCGTTAAAGAATATTATTTAGAACTATTACAAATTAATCAGTCAATCAGATTTTACTGTATAAACTTCTATCTTTGTTAAAAATAAAAATTCTTTCAATATGAATTTAACCACCAATCAATCACGACGAGACTTTCTGAGAGCCCTTGCCATCGGTGCAGGAGGAATGGCTGTTATTGGCAATCTGGGCTTTATCTTTCCGCAGGAAACACCAAACGGAGAGATAAAAGCCATTGTTGTTGATTTCGCAATATGTACCGGATGCCGAACCTGTGAAACCGTTTGCTCTGCCAACAATCACAAAGTTGAAGTTAACGGGGAATTGTTAAAAGGGCTTGGAAATCCCGATCTATCAAATATAAAAGTCTGGCATTACAATCCGGATGTTGACATTCCGGTAACCTGCTTCTTATGTGAAGATGCTCCTTGTATCGAAGCCTGCCCCGTTGAACCCGATTCAGTTACCGGGAGAAAAGCCCTTTATCGTGATGAAACCTTCCATACTATTACAAATGACCTTGACAGATGTATTGGCTGTGAGAAATGTTCAAAAGCTTGTCGCGAAAAGAGCGGAGGCGTGATATTTCCAAATAAGAAAACCGGAAAACCTGAGCGGATGTGTACTCTATGCGGTGGTGATCCGCAGTGTGTTAAGTATTGCCCATACGGTGCTTTGCAATATCTGACAATAACACCGGAAATACAGCTCAGGAATACTTCACCTGATAGTATTGCTGAAAAGATGATTGAGTTTTACTATCCCGAAATTTAAACACTGAAAACTAAATTAAACCTATAGAAAATACTGATATGAAAGGATACAACGGAATCATACTCGAAATAGACCTCACAAATGAAACAATAAATAAAAAGCAGATACCTGAGGATGACTTAAAGAATTATATTGGAGGCAGAGGACTTGGGATGAAACTTCTCTATGATAATTTGCCTGAGCCGGGGACAGACCCGTTATCTCCTGATAATCCTATTTTGTTTATGCCGGGACCATTCAGCGGCTTTCCAATTCCTTCATCATCAAGAACCTGCGTGGTCACAAAATCACCACGAACATCACCGTTGAACAAAAAGTATGACCATAGCTCAACCGTCAGCTACTCAAATATGGGTGGATTTGTGGGACCTGAAATACGTTTCGCAGGCTATGATGGATTACTTGTGAAGGGAAAAGCCAAAAAGCCGGTTTACATATCTATTGAGGATGATAATGTAAAAATAATAAGTGCAGAAAGATATTGGGGTATGGGTACCGACAAGTTTGACAAATATTTTGTTGAAGACCTTGGCGACAGACGCTTTGAATATTTCTATATAGGCCCTGCCGGAGAAAACCTTGTTCCTTATGCTTCCGTCATCAATACTGCTGCCCGCGCTGCCGGTCGTGGCGGAGTGGGATGTGTAATGGGCTCAAAAAACCTGAAAGCGGTCGCTGTGAAAGGCTCAGGAATGCCTCCCGTTGCAAATCACAAAAAATATCTTGACCTTCTTGAAAAAGCACGATTATCATTTAAAGAAGACTCCTCCTCGAAAGCAAGCTGGCGAGAGTCGGGAACAGCTGGAGCTTTAGTATATTCCTCCAAAAAAGGTTCGCAGGCAGTTAAAAATTATAGCGAAGGGACATTTGAAGGTATTGAAAAAATCGGTGCAAAAGCTTCACGGAAGCAAATCTGGAAGCGCGATTTTGCTTGCTTCTCTTGCGCTCTTTCCTGCAAAAAAAGCGGTTACGCCAAAGGAGCATACGGTGTTATCGTTCACGATGCACCTGAATATGAGACAGGGACAATGCTTGGAGCAAATCTAATGATTGATGACCTTGACGGATTGTCGAAACTAATATTTGTGGGAGATGATTACGGAATGGACATAATAAGTGCCGGAAACACAATCGGTTTTTTGATGGAGTGTTATGATAAAGGACTTATTAACAAAGATTTCCTTGACGGGATTGACCTTAAGTGGGGAAGCGTGGATGCCTCTTTGCAAATGCTACATAAAATCGGGAAAATGGAAGGCATTGGCAAACTTGCCGCACAAGGGGTAAAACCGCTTGCGGAGAAAATTGGAAAAGGCTCTGAAAAATTTGCCATACAAGTTAAAGGACACGAGTTGGCTGCCTGGAATATACCGGCACACGAAAAAACCGGAATATCGTATGTTACTGCTAACCGTGGCGGCTGCCATCTTAACGGAGGTGATATCAGCGAACAGGACGGCATTGTTATGATGGATTCACTCGGAGCATGTGCCTTTGCCGAAGGATGGTACAAGGATGAATTGCATTACCGCCATTTCCTTTCAGCTCTCACCGGAACTGAGTGGAGTGAGAAGGAGTTCGATATAGCAGGTGAGCGAATCTTTAACCTTGAAAAAATGATGAACTACCGCGAAGGGTTTAATAAAAATGACGATATCCTCCCCGAACGGTTTTATTCTCATAAATTCACAATGGGACCAAAAAAAGGTGCTGTCGTTGATCGTAATGAATTTGCCGGACGACTCGACAAATACTATGAGGAAAGAGGCTGGGATGTTAAAACCTCCCGCCCGACTGATGATAAGTTGGAAGAATTGGGATTAGGATTTTTGAGTACAATATAGAATTCCCCTGTCGAAACTCCTTTGAAGTTTAACAGTTTAAAGTCAGGATGCCGTGGGAATAAGGTTATGTTTATGTAGGCAAAGACCTTTCAGGTAAACGAAGGCCTGTCGGGTGGAACTCCTGAAAGGTCAGCAACCCTCTCTTCCACCAGGCTCTTTCGGGTTCCCTCCTGACCGGTCATTCAGGTAGGTTACCAATGGATTATGTGTTTTCTCACAAGGTAAGTTTTTAATATATTTTAGAGTATCTAATCTATTCATTTCTTGTGGTAAAAAATAAATTTTATTCCGATATTTTCCTTGTATAAAGTTATGGCTTGGCAGGGTAATATCACTTGTATAATTAATGAATTCAACCCTTGGAAAAACCTTATCAAATAAAGGATGTTCGATTTTATCGTTACTGAAATTTCAGACCATCAATAGCAGATCACTCTTTCTTCTCAATCAGCGAATTAAGCTCATTTTTCAGCCCTTTGTAATCCATAAGTTCGGCTTTAAGATTTCCAACTATAATCTTTGATTTGGCAAGTACGGGAAGGTGGTTTTTGTCGTCTGATATCCAAAGGGTCATAGGGTATTTATCCGAAAAAACCTCCCCGGTTATCAGTCCGGGACGAAACCGCAGGCAGCGGAAAGTGCCGAGTTCAACTTCAATTGTATCCCTGCCTTCAAAAACTATTGAGGAAACATAAACCGAGTCGTCAAGAAAAAAACTGATGGGTATTATGTCACCAATCTGCAAAGTGTCACCGTTCAGGGTACGAGCGTAGTATATCGCCGACAGAAAGTCCTGCGTATATGGAGGAATGTTCATTTTTACAGAACGTGTTGTGACGGTATGATCATACTGGTCAAAAGTATATTCGTCATCTTTTGTGTATCCTCCTTCGCGTGTACGGCGGATGAAATAGTGCGGTGCAATAAACTCCTTGTCAACAAAAGATTCAAACCTGTCGTGAACCTTGTAAAACCAGTTGAACATTCCCTTTGATTTACCGTCTGCCTCAATCAGGTAAGCCTTACGGTCATTGAAAGTACGGTCTGTCTCCTTAACTTCGATTACACCTATTCCCGCCGTCACTTTTCCGGTAAGCCAGGCATCATAATAAAACCTGAAAGTAAGTTTTTCTCCAGTCTGAAAAGCTTCATTATCAACTTTTCTGAACTCATCCTGCGAAAACACAAGAAGTCCCGGTAATAATAACAGAAATATGACAGAGAGATATTTCACACTTTTTTTAACCGATTACAACATTAATTATTCTTTTAGGAACAACTATCACTTTACGCACCTGCTTATCACCGATATATTTGCCGGATCTTTCATCAGCTATTGCAGCTTTTTCGACTTCATCTTTCGGCATATCAACCGGCAACTCCAGTTTGAACCTCATCTTACCGTTAAACGAAACAGGATACTCAAAAGTATTTTCTTTTACATATTCTTCCTTAAACTCCGGGAATTGTGCAAAGGTAATACTATTCTTATTTCCCGATCTTTTCCAAAGCTCTTCTGCAATATGCGGGGCATAGGGCGATATAAGAATTAAAAGCTCCGTTAAAATATCTTTTTTATGACATTTAAGTTCCGTAAGCTCATTTACACAAATCATAAACTGGCTGACAGCAGTATTGAACGAGAATCTCTCAATATCGTCACGTATCTTTTTTATGGTTTGATGCAGCACCTTCAATTCTTTATTGTCAGGTGTATCAGTTGTGACAATCCATTCTCCTTTTTCATTGAAAAACAGACGCCATAGTTTTTTGATAAATCTGTAAACCCCCTCTATTCCGTTTGTATCCCAAGGTTTATGATTTTCAAGCGGACCGAGAAACATTTCATACAATCTGAATGTGTCTGCACCATATTGTTCCATCAGTTCATCGGGATTAACAACATTGTGTTTCGACTTTGACATTTTTTCAACTTCCCAACCACAGATGTATTTCCCGTCTTCAAGAATGAATTCGGCATCTTTGAACTCCGGCCTCCAGTTTCTGAAAGCTTCGATATCAAGCACATCATTATCCACAAAGTTTACATCAACGTGAATACGTGTAGTTTTATACTCTTTTCTGAGATTGAAAGAGACGAATTTATTTGTACCGTCAATCCTGTAAACAAAATTACTTCTTCCTTGTATTTTTCCCTGATTTATCAGTTTTTTAAACGGTTCTTCCTCGCAAACCAGCCCCATATCGAAAAGAAACATATTCCAGAAGCGGGCATAAATCAGGTGTCCGGTTGCGTGCTCATCACCACCGAGATACAGGTCAACATCACGCCAGTATTCATTTGCCTCTTT
>Ga0256913_10000641_pt1 | contig 18290 bp, 28 predicted proteins | sample Axial_MatmetaG_FD_185970 | JGI IMG/M metagenome (GOLD analysis project Ga0256913, IMG submission 185970) | Deep-sea worm associated microbial mat communities from Axial Seamount, Juan de Fuca Ridge, Pacific Ocean - Axial_Mat | ecosystem: Environmental > Aquatic > Marine > Oceanic > Microbial... | reverse complement strand
AAATTGAAGCTTGTCGTGTTGCTATTACCAGAACAATGAAACGTGACGGTAAAGTGTGGATAAGAATTTTTCCCGATAAACCTGTTTCCAAAAAACCTTTGGAAACAAGAATGGGTAAAGGTAAAGGTAATCCAGAGTTTTGGGTTGCCGTAGTTAAACCCGGAAGAATTTTGTTTGAGGTAACAGGTGTACCGAAAGAAGTTGCAATGAAAGCATTTAGGTTGGCAGGACATAAATTGCCGATTAAAACTACTACTTCCGTTAGACCGGATTACGAAGAAAATTAATGTAAGGATTGAAGATGAAAATCTACGAAATTCGTGAAATGAGTAATGAAGAAATATTAAAAAGAATTGAAGAAGAAGAAAAAAATTTAATAGATCTTCAATTTCAAAACGCAATGAAAACTTTAACCAATACGGCAAAATTAAAGTTGGTAAAAAAAGATATTGCTAAAATGAAAACGGTGCTTAAAGAAAGAGAACTTGAAGCACAAGTATCCGAGAAAGAATAATTTAGGAAATTGGAATAAAATGGAAACAAGAGCATTAAGAAAAACAAGAATCGGTGTTGTTGTAAAAAACAAAATGGATAAAAGTATTACAGTTGCAATCGAAAGAAAGGTAGCGCATCCTATTTATAAAAAATATTTTAAGAAAACAACAAGATTAATGGCTCACGACGAAAATAACGAATGTAGTGTTGGAGATGTTGTTAAAATAATGGAAACACGTCCGTTAAGTAAAAATAAGAATTGGCGTTTAGTAGAAATAGTTGAAAAAGCTAAATAAAAAGGTAGCGAGCAGGAGAGTTTTGAAATGATTCAAGCAGAAACAAATTTAGCGGTGGCTGATAATTCAGGTGCTAAAAAAATAAGATGTATAAAAGTATTAGGTGGCAGCGGCAGAAAATATGCCAGTGTTGGCGATTTGATTGTTGTTACGGTTAAAGCTGCTATTCCTAATGCCGGTGTAAAAAAAGGTGAAGTTTCCAGAGCGGTTGTTGTTAGAACCGCTAAAGAAGTTAGACGTAACGACGGTTCATACATCCGTTTTGACGAAAATGCCGCAGTGTTACTTAATGCACAAAACGAACCTCGCGGAACGCGTATTTTCGGACCTGTTGCCCGTGAACTTCGAGATAAGAAATTTATGAAAATTATTTCACTTGCACCCGAAGTATTATAAAATAAGGATTTTGTTAAGATGAAAATTAGAAAAAATGATAATGTTGTTATAATTGCCGGAAACTCTAAAGGAAGTACCGGAAAAATATTAAAGGTTTTTCCTAAAAAAAACAGAGTTATTGTTGAAGGTGTGAATATCAGAAAAAGACATACAAAACCCAACCAAGCAAATCCGCAAGGTGGAATTATTGAAAAAGAAGCACCGATTGACGCATCGAATGTAATGATTATTGACCCTAAAACCGGAGATGCTACAAGAATAGGAGCAAAAATTATTATTGATGATAAAACCGGAAAAAAGAAAATAGTTAGAGTTAGTAAGTCTAGCGGTGAAATGCTTTAATTGAATTTTAAGGATTAAGACAAACAATGGCAAAGAAAGAAGCAAAAAAAGAAGTATCGAAAGAAACAAATAACGTAAAAGTTCCCGTTCTTTTATTAGAGAAATATAAAGCGGAAATTATTCCCGCATTGAAAGAAAAATTTAACTACTCTAATATTATGGAAGTACCCAAATTAGAGAAAATTGTGGTAAATATGGGAGTTGGTGAAGCGACAAACGATTCCAAAGCATTGGATGCTGCGGTTAAAGATTTGGAAACTATTACCGGACAAAAAGCTCAAATACGAACCGCAAAAAAATCAATCTCTAATTTTAAACTTCGTGAAGGTATGAAAATAGGTGCTAAAGTTACTCTTCGTGGCAGAAGAATGTACGAGTTCCTTAACAGATTAATTTCTATCGCTCTGCCACGTGTACGCGATTTTAGAGGTATTCCCGATAAAGCTTTTGACGGAAGAGGAAATTATACTCTTGGAATTAAAGAACAAATTATTTTTCCTGAAATTGATGTTGATAAAATAAACAAAATTATTGGAATGGATGTTACATTTGTAACAACAGCTAAAACAGATAACGAAGCATACGAATTGTTATTAGCATTTGGTGTTCCTTTTAAGAAAAAACAAGCTTAGGTGGTAAATTTAGATGGCAAGAAAATCAATAATAGCAAGAGAAGCTAAAAGAAGAAAAACTGTTGAAAAATATGCGGCATTAAGAAAAGAATTGAAAGAGAAAGGTGATTATGAAGCATTACAAAAACTACCTAGAAATGCTTCGCCCGTACGCCTTAAAAACAGATGCTCTATGACAGGAAGAGCAAGAGGTTATTACAGAAAATTTGGAATTTCGAGACTTGTATTTAGAGAAATGGCTCTAAGAGGTGAAATTCCCGGAATTAAAAAAGCCAGTTGGTAAATTATTAGGAGAGTATGATATGCCAGTTACTGATCCAGTTGCTGATTTTTTGACTAGAATTAGAAATGCAATAAAAGCTAAAAAAAGATTTGTAGATATACCTTCTTCCAAAATGAAAGTGGGTTTAGCGGAAATTATGAAAAATGCTAAGTTTATTGTTGATTATAACGTTACCGAAGACAATAAGCAAAATGTGTTAAGAATATTTTTAAAATATGTTGACGGCGAATCCTCTATTACAGGATTGAAAAGAATCAGCACACCCGGTCTAAGACAATATGTTGATGCGGATAATATTCCCCGCGTATTAAACGGATTGGGCTTGGCTGTTATTTCTACCTCGAAGGGATTGTTAACAGATAAAGAAGCGAAAAGAGCTGCTGTCGGTGGCGAAGTTATTTGTCACATTTGGTAAAATTTGAACGGAGAAGATTAAGTGTCTAGAATAGGTAAAAATCCAGTTAACATTAAAGATGTCGAAGTTACAAAAGACGGACAGAATATTAAAGTGAAAGGTAAATTAGGTGAATTGGAAATGACTGTTCATCCTAATATTACAGTTGATATTGAAGGTGATGAATTGGTTGTAAAGCGTTCTGACGATCAAAAAGAGAATAGAGCTTTACACGGTTTAACCAGAGCTTTAATTCAAAATATGGTAACCGGTGTTACGGAAGGATATTCCAAAACGTTGGATATTGTTGGCGTTGGTTATAAAGCGGAATTAAAAGGTGCCAATTTATTTTTAACAATAGGTTATTCTCATCCGATATATTTTGTGCCGCCTGCAGAAATTAAATTGGAAGTTCCGCTTCCGACACAAATAAAAATAAGTGGTATCGATAAAGAATTAGTCGGGCAGGTTGCCGCAAAAATCAGATCTTTCAGAAAACCTGAACCGTACAAAGGAAAAGGTATTAAGTACAGTAACGAAATTATTATCAAAAAAGCCGGTAAAACTGCTAAATAATTTTAGGTAAAGATAAAATGTTAAAGAAAATTAAGCTACGTAGAGAACGTAAAATAAAAAGAGTTAGAAAAAATTTATTCGGAACCCCGGAACGACCGAGATTAACAGTTTTTAAAAGTTTGAACCATATTTATGCTCAAATTATTGATGATACGCAAAGCAAAACATTAGTTGCTGCTTCAACTTTGTCCAAAGAAATTGCCGAGGAATTAGCAAAAGCAAAAGGTAAAGTTGAAAAAAGTAAAATTGTCGGTAAATTAATAGGGAAAAAAGCTACCGAACTAAAAATTAAACAAGTTGTATTCGATAGAGGTTTAAACAAATACCACGGTAGAGTTAAAGCTGTGGCAGATGGTGCCCGCGAAGGCGGACTTAAATTTTAGTTAGTTTTTCAGTCCTATGGTGTAATGGTAGCACAGCAGTTTTTGGAGCTGCTTGTCTAGGTTCGAATCCTGGTAGGACTGCAATAAATTTGTAATTATAGGAGTGTATAATTGAAGCCTAAAAAAGTACAAAATCCGGATGGATTAAAAGAAAAAGTTGTTCATATTAATCGCGTTGCAAAAGTGGTTAAAGGTGGTAGAAGGTTCAGTTTTAATGCCATTGTTGTTGTTGGCGATTCAAAAGGTAAAGTTGGTGTCGGGCTTGGTAAGGCAAACGAAGTTACGGATGCAATATCAAAAGGTATAGATGATGCAAGAAAAAATGTTAAAAGCGTAACATTGGTTAATGGAACAATTCCTCACGAAATTATTGGTAAGTACGGCGCAGGAAAAGTTTTATTGAAACCTGCATCTCCTGGTACCGGTGTAATTGCAGGCGGCGGAGTTCGTGCAGTACTTGAAGCTGCCGGTGTGGAAAATATTTTAACTAAATCTTTAGGTTCAAGTAACTCTCACAATCAAGTTAAAGCAACATTAAACGGCCTGTTAGCTCTAATTGATGCTAAAAAAATGGCTGCAAAACGTGGTATGACAGTTGAAGAATTGTTTAACGCCTAATTGAGGAATGGAATGGCTAAAAAATTAAACGTTACACAAACAAAAAGTGTTATTGACAGACCTAAATCCCAAAAACTTACTATAGAAGCATTGGGATTGGGAAGACCTAATTACAGTAAAATTCATAACGATACACCTCAAATTAGAGGAATGATAAATAAAGTATCGCATTTAGTAAAAGTTGAAGAAATTGAAGAGTAGGCAATCGAATGGATATTTTAAGTAATCTTAAAGCAGCAAAAGGCGCAACAAAAAATAGAAAAAGAGTTGGACGCGGGGAAGGAACCGGGCGTGGCGGTACAGCTACAAGAGGTTCTAACGGTCAAAAATCCCGTTCCGGTTATAAATATCGTGCATGGTTTGAAGGCGGTCAAATGCCGTTGCAACGCAGAGTTCCCAAAAGAGGCTTTACTAGTCCTTTCAGAGTGGAATATCAAGTTGTTAATATCAGCACTATTCAAAAACTTATTGACGATAAAAAAATTGAAGAAGGTGTTATTAATGCAGCGGTTTTATACAAAAACGGTGCAATATCAAAAGCCGCTGCTCCTTATAAAATTCTTGGAATGGGAGATATAACCGCTAAAGTTGAAGTAGAAGCACACGGATTCAGTAAATCCGCAAAAGAAAAAATTGAAGCTGCCGGTGGAACTATTAAAGAGATTAAAGACTAATGGGAAAATTACAAGAAACATTTAGAAATATTTTCAAGATTCATGAGCTGAGACAAAGAATACTTTATACCTTAGCTCTTCTTGTTGTTGTTAGATTAGGTGCTCATGTTACTTTGCCAGGATTGGATTCATATCTTTTATCCGAAGCAATGGCAAATAAAACCTCGGATAATTTGTTAGGGCTTTACGATTTATTTGCCGGCGGTGCGTTCCGTAATGCGGCTATTTTTGCTCTTGGAATTATGCCTTACATTTCCGCATCAATTATTATTCAACTCGGAGGAGCAATTATTCCTTATTTCCAAAAACTTCAAAGGGAAGGGGAAGAAGGTCGTAAAAAAATAACTCAGCTTACAAGGTACGGAACTGTTCTTATTTCTTTGTTTCAATCAATCGGTGTAGTAACCGGTGTAATTATGAATTTATCTTTTAATGGCGTTCCTGTTGTTCCCGAAGAAATTCGCGGAGTTGGATTTGTTATTACTGCTGTTATTATTTTGGTTGCCGGTACGGTCTTTATGATGTGGATTGGCGAGCAAATTACGGATAAAGGAATCGGTAACGGTATTTCGTTAATCATTTTTATAGGAATTATTAACAGATTGCCGTTTGCTATGCTTGACGAGTATAGATTAATTGCTTCGGGAACCAGAAACATTGTTATCGAAATTGTTATTTTGGCTTTGATGGTTCTTATTATTGCCGGCATTGTTTTGGTTACGGAGGGCACACGCAGAATACCGGTGCAATATGCTAAACGCGTTGTAGGTAGAAAAGTCTACGGCGGAGTAACACAATATATCCCGTTAAAAGTAAATACAGCGGGAGTAATGCCGATAATTTTTGCTCAAGCAATTATGTTTATTCCAAGTACGGTTTTATCATTTTTTCCTAATAACGAATTTTTACAGTCCGTAGCCGGATATTTTAATTATACCTCGTTTACATACTCGTTTATTTACGGATTGATGATTGTCTTTTTTACATATTTTTATACTGCAATTGCGTTTAATCCTCAAGAAGTTGCAGAAAACATGAAAAAACAAGGTGGATTTATACCGGGAATAAGACCTGGTAAACAAACATCTGAATTTATAGATAATATTTTAACTAAAATAACATTGCCGGGCTCAATCTTTCTAGCAATTATAGCTGTTTTACCGGCATTTATTACACGATTAGGGGTTTCCGGAAGTTTTGCCTCGTTTTTCGGCGGAACAAGTTTGTTGATTATGGTTGGAGTTGCTTTGGATACTTTGCAACAAATTGAATCTCATTTGTTGATGAGACATTACGACGGCTTTATGAAATCCGGGAAATTGAAAGGTCGTAGAGGCGGTGCTATTTAATTGATTTTAATAAAATCAAAAAAAGAGATTGATTTTATTCGAGAAAGCAACCAAATAGTTGCTGAAACTTTACAGCTTGTTAAGCATCATACTAAGCCTGGAGTTTCTACTATTGAGCTTGACAAAATTGCTGAAGATTGGATTAGAAGTAATGGTGGTGTTCCGGCTTTTAAAGGATATAAACAGTACGGAACAATAGATTTTCCGGGTACAATTTGCGCTTCTATAGATGAAGAAGTTGTTCACGGAATACCCGGAGAAAGGGTTCTTCAAGAAGGACAAATTTTTTCGGTTGATATTGGTGTTCTTAAAAACGGTTATTACGGCGACGCTGCAATTTCTATTGGTGTAGGCGAAATTTCGGAAGAGAAAAAGCTTTTGATGAAAGTTACCGAAGAATCCCTTTACAAAGGTATAGAAGCCGCAATATCCGGCAACAGAATTGGTGATATTGGTGCAGCAGTGCAACAATATGTAGAAAGCTTTGGTTTTTCAGTTGTTCGGGATTTATGCGGGCACGGTGTAGGACGTAAACTACATGAAGATCCCCAAATTCCTAACTATGGTAAAAAAGGAACCGGAGCAAAATTAAAAAACGGAATGACAATTGCTATTGAGCCCATGGTAAATATGGGTACGTATAAAGTTGACGTGGCAGATGACGGTTGGACTGTTATTACCGCAGATAGAAAACCTTCAGCACACTTTGAGCATTCAATAGCAATTATTGATGGTAAACCAGAAATTTTATCGGTTAGTTAACTATGGCAAAACAAGGTCCAATTAAAATTGACGGAGTTGTTACGGAAACACTCCCTAACGCTAATTTCAAAGTGAAATTAGATAATGGTCATGAAATATTAGCTCATATTTCCGGTAAAATGAGAATGCATTTTATTAAAATTTTGGTGGGTGATAAAGTTGCAATAGAATTATCACCTTATGATTTAAATAAAGGTAGAATTACCTACCGCTATAAATAGGTGGAGAAATAAGATGAAAGTTGGTGCATCTGTAAAAAAAATTTGTGAACATTGTAAAATAATTAAACGCCATGGAACTGTTCGTGTGATTTGTAAAAATCCTAAACACAAACAGAGACAAGGATAATTTAGGAGGTAATTAGTTTGGCTCGTATCGCAGGAATCGATTTACCAAAGCAGAAAAAAGCGTATATAGGATTAACCTATATTTACGGAATTGGTCAGTTTACCGCTAGAGAAATTCTTAAAAAAGCTAATATTGATCCGGATAAAAAAGTAATGGATTTATCGGAGGAAGATGTAGCCTCTATTCGTTCCATTATGACAGCGGAGTATAAAGTTGAAGGTGCTTTAAGAAGTGAGGTTCAGCAAAATATTAAACGTTTGATGGATATTGGGGCATATCGTGGTTTAAGACACCGCAGAGGATTACCCGTAAGAGGTCAGAGAACAAAGACCAATGCAAGAACACGAAAAGGTAAAAAACATACTGTAGCTGGTAAAAAGAAAGCTACCAAGTAATTATTAGGTAATGTAAGGAGTTAAAGTTTTGGCTAAATCAGTTAGAAAAACTAAAAAGAAAGTTCATATTGATGCTATTGGTGTAGCTCATATTAAAGCATCTTTTAACAATATTATTGTTACTTTAACAGATGTTTACGGTAATGCAATTTCTTGGTCTTCTGCCGGTAAAAACGGTTTTAAAGGTTCAAGAAAAAACACACCGTTTGCCGCCCAAGTTTCGGCGGAAAACGCTGCTAAAGAAGCATACGATTTAGGATTAAGAAAAGTGGATGTTTATGTTAAAGGTCCCGGTTCAGGTAGAGAAGCTGCAATTAGAGCTTTAAATACCGCGGGTCTACAAATTTTATCTATTAGAGACATTACACCAATACCTCATAATGGTTGCAGACCACCTAAACGAAGAAGAGTATAAAGGGAGAGAAGTAGATGGCTAGATATACAGGTCCAAGTTGCAAATTATGCCGAAGAGAAAAACAAAAATTATTTTTGAAAGGTTCAAAATGTCATTCTCAAAATTGTCCGTTGGAAAGTAAAAATTATATTCCGGGGCAGCACGGTTTGAGCCGTAGAATGAAATTTTCGGAGTATGGCGTTCAGTTGCGCGAAAAACAAAAGGTTAAAAGAATATACGGATTGTTGGAATCTCAATTCCATTCTTATTTTGAAAAAGCCAATAAACAAAAAGGTGTTACTGGCGAAAACTTAATTAAGTTGTTGGAAAGAAGATTGGACAACGTAATTTACAGATTGGGTTTTGCGCCTTCACGTAAGGCTGCAAGACAATTATTACTTCATCGTCATTTTTTGGTAAACGGGAAAACAGTAAACATTCCCTCTTACTTGCTAAAGCCCGGTGATGTAATTTCCGTAAAAGAAAAAAGTAAAAAATTAGATATTATTCACAACAGTTTAAGAAGAACCAAAGATGCGGTTTATGATTGGTTAATTGTTGATAAAGCATCTTTGAGTGGCACATTTAATCAAATTCCTGAAAGAAGTGAAGTGCCGTTAGTTGCTAACGAGCAATTAATAGTTGAGTTATACTCTAAATAAAAATTAAATTAAAAAGAGGAATTAGATGAGTTATCCGTTCATTAAAATGCCGGAAAATGTAATATTAGAAGAATCATCTTCAACAAATAGCTATGGTAAATTTGTTGTTCAACCCCTTGAAAGAGGATTTGGAGTTACACTTGGCAATGCTTTTAGAAGAATTTTATTATCTTCGATAGCCGGCGCTGCTATTACAGCTATCAAAATTGATGGTGTTCTTCACGAATTTACAAGCGTTACCGGTGTTACAGAAGACGTTACAGAAATAATTCTTAATCTTAAAAAAGTAAGAATTAAAATTTTAAATAATAAAACCACTAAGATGGAACTGTCTCTTAGTGGAGCACAGGAATTTACAGCTAAAAATTTACAGGAACATTGTTCCGATATTGAAGTGTTAAATCCCGAACAACATATTGCAACATTAAATGAAAACGCCAAACTTACAATGGAAATTCGTTTCGGTTTCGGTAAAGGTTATGTTGCTTCTGTTGATCAAAATATTACAGATAAAACAATTGGTCTTATTCCAATAGATTCTATTTATACACCCCTTACAAAAGTAAAATATGACGTTACTAATGTTAGAATTGGTGAAAGCAACGATTATGAGCAATTAACGCTGGAAATTCACACTGACGGGTCTATTACCCCGGAAGATGCTTTATCCAATGCAGGGCAAATTTTACGTGATCATATTAATTTGTTTATTAATTTTGATTTGGAACAAGAAGAACAATCTGTTGAACCTGAAATTGACCATGAAACCGAGAGAATTAGAAAAATCTTAATGACTAGTGTCGATGATTTAGAGCTTAGCGTAAGATCTCATAATTGCTTGAAATCTGCAAATATCAAAACTCTTGGTGATTTGGTTAGAAAAGATGAAACAGAAATGCTTAAGTTTAGAAACTTTGGCAGAAAATCACTGTCGGAATTAACGGAAATAGTTGAGAATTATGGTCTTGACTTTGGAATGGACGTAGATAAATATATTAATCAAGGTAAAGATAACAATTAAATTTTTGGAAAAGGTTGCAAAATGAGACACAGAGTCAAAGGACGTAAATTAAGTAGAACTGCTTCACATCGTTTAGCTACTTTAAGAGCACTTGCTACTGCATTATTCAGAGAGAAAAAAATAAGAACTACAGTTGCCAAAGCTAAGGAATTAAGAAGATTTGCAGAGCCTTTAATTTCTAAAGCAAAAAACGATACAGTGGCTAATCGTAGGCATGTGGCACGTTTTATTCAAGATAAAGAAGTTTTAAAAGAACTTTTTACCGAAATTGTTTCTAAAATTGGTGAAAGACCCGGCGGGTATACACGTGTTGTTAAATTAGGTCAACGTCTTGGTGATGGAGCTGAAATGGCAATTATTGAGTTGGTTGATTATAATGATGTTAGTGAAAAACCAAAAGCCAAAAAATCTGCTCCTAAAAAAGAAGAAGTGATTGAAGAGGCTAATGTTGTTGAAGAAACTGCGGAAGAAGTAAAAGAAGAGGTTGTCGAAGAGACAAAAGAGGAAAAATCCGAAGAAACTACGGATGAAAAGAATAAAGAAGTTACGAAATCCGACGAGGAAAAATCTGAAGAAACAAAAGAAGAGGATATCGCTTCATCCGAGGAAGATAAAAAAGAAGAAAAATAATTTTTTCGATAAATTAAAAAAAGAGTAATCGAAATTTTCGGTTACTCTTTTTTTTTGCCTTTTTTACAAAAATTGCTAATTTAATTTTACTATTATTAAAATTAAGTATTATGAAAAATATAGAATTTGTAAAATCCGTATCGGTTTTAAATCAGTTACCTAAAAATAATTTGCCCGAAATTGTTCTTGCAGGAAGATCTAATGTTGGAAAATCAACATTTATAAATTCGTTATTTAAAAGAAAAGCAATTGCAAAAACCAGTTCCACTCCCGGTAAAACCAGAACAATAAATTATTATCTTGTAGATTCAAGATTTTATATTGTGGATTTGCCGGGTTTCGGATATGCCAAAGTTGCAAAGAAAGAGCGTGATTATTGGGAAAAATTGCTTGTAAAGTATTTTTCCGAAAATAAAAATATTGTGCGCACTATTCATTTTATTGATAGTCGTCATAAACCCACACAACTTGATATTTTGCTGAATAAGTATTTGCGCGAACTGGATTTGCCTTACATTGTAATATTAAATAAAACAGATAAACTTACACAATCGGAACTTGTAAAAAGTCGTAAATTGGTTATGGAGCAATTTCCCGAACTTAGTTTGGGTGATAATCTTTTTCTTAATTCATCCATAAAAGGAATTAGCAATAAAAATATAATTTCGCTATTAAATAAAATTATTGATTAGTGTAAGTTTCATAAAGATTTATTATTATTCTAAATTAGTTTTTTAAATTTGTGGTGATTTTATTAATGGATAATGCAAGTAGAAATAGAAAACGAATCCTAATTTTTTCAGTGATACCGCTACTTGCTTCGGTGCCTTTTTTTACCGATGATTTTATTCTTCGCATAATTTCAGCATCAATACTTGTAATTTATTCCGCCTTTATTATTTTTCTCAGAGATTCTTCCAGAAGTGATGAAAAGTTTGAAGCCGCATTTACGGAAAATGATGATGTGCCAATAAATTCACAAACAAAAATGGAACCTGACGACGGAGAAGGTTTCGAAATTATTTCACCGAATAAGGATATTGAAATTGTTCCTTCCCATGAGTTTTCCCCTAAAATGTCGCAACAAGCATTACACGGGCATAATATATTTACCCCCGAAGTAAGCAACGAATATATTAAAATTGCAACGGAAAAAATTCCTGAAGGAATAAATTCCGATGAATATTTCGGATTTGCACTCGAAAAGATTTTACAAGTAATTAAAGATTCATTCAATGCGCATAGTGCTCTTTTCTTTTGGTTTAATCCCAGAACAAAAAAAATTGCGCTCGAAAAATTCGCTTCATCCAGTAATGCAATTATCAAACAAAAATTTGATTTGGAAGATGATATTTTAAGTAAAATAATTTTAAAAAAAGAACCGGAAATACTTTCCGAAATTATGCAAAATGCCGAGACTGATAATATCCGGTATTACAGTACGCCGCAGCAAATAAAAAGTTTTGTTGGTGTGCCTCTTTATTACAAAAAAACATTAGCCGGTATTTTGGCAATGGATTCCAAAGAACACGATTTTTTCGGGGTGGAAACAATCTATTCCATGGGGAGATTTGTTAGAGTAATCTCTTTATTAATTTCATTATTCGAAGAAAAGCATGCGGATTCCAAAGCAGACGAAAGGTTAAAAGCTTTGCTTGATATTGTAGCCATAGATAAAAAGTTTGAAGACGAAAAAGAACTTTTTGTTACAATTGAAAATTCGGTTAAACACCTTATTCCCTGGGATATTTTTACATTTGTTTTTTACGAACCGCATGAAAAGCAATTTAAAACTTCACGAATTGCAAATAATACTTCATTGAAATACATAGGCGAAAATAAGGTTATTGATTTATCGGGCACTCTTGTGGGTAGGGCAATTCTTGACGGGGTTGCCGTTAAAATTGACGATACCACTAACGAAAACTTGGCGCGTTTTTCCAGAGATGAAGATATCTCTTTCGGCGGAACGTTTTTAGCAATTCCTTTGGCATACGACGGGCAAATTTACGGGCTTTTCTGTTTCGATTCATTAAAAACCGGAGTTTACAGTAATACGGATTTAACTTTTATTAAAAGAGCAATAAAGATTTTTTCTTTTATGGTCTATTCTTTTTCAACTCAAAAAGTTTTACGAAGTTTACTTTCGGTAGATATAGAAACAAAAATGCTAAACAAGAACAGCTTTATTGAAGCGGCTCAGAATGATTTGTTAAAAGCTAAAAGTGTAAATGTGCCGTCAACATTGGCTTTAATAAAAATAGATAAATTTATTGACGATGAATCTTTATTCGAGAATAATCCTTTCCCAAAAGTATTAAAATCAATTTCTGGTATTATTAAAGAAGCAACAATGGGTAAGTATATTTTGGGAAGAGTTGCCAAAGACGTTTTCGGGATATTTTTCTTCAATTCTTCTTCGCAAGATGTTTTTCTTTGGGCGGAAAAACTAAGAATAAAAATTGCTCGTACTTCGGTTGCCGTTTCTACCAAACAGACAACTTATACTATTTCGGGTGGTATTGCTTCTGCTCACGAAGATACGGAAAATATTAACGAGCTCTTTGAAACCGCTCAGCTTGCTTTGAAAAAAGCAATAGAAAAGGGCGGTAACACAATGAAAAATTAATTCCATGAAAAACTTTATAATCATATTGCTCGATGGTGTCGGGGTTGGAGAGTTGCCCGATGCCGCTAACTACGGGGATGTAGGAAGTAACACTCTGGGAAATTTGTCAAAAGCAGTCGGGGGACTTAATTTACCGAATCTTCAAAAATTAGGGCTTGGTAATATTATTGATATTCTCGGAGTCCCTCTTACCACAACCCCTGAAGCCTCTTACGGGAAAATGACCGAGAAAGCTCCGGGGAAAGATTCGGTTTCGGGGCATTGGGAAATTTCCGGACTGGAGATAGACTTTGATTTCCCATATTACCCAAACGGATTTCCCGACTATATTATTAACAAATTTTTAAAACTTACAGGTTTTAGTGGTGTTCTCGGAAACAAAGCTGCTTCCGGTACGGAAATAATTAATGAGCTTGGAGATGAGCATGTTAGAACAGGCTTTCCTATTATTTACACTTCCGCCGATTCGGTTTTTCAAATTGCTGCACACGAAAAAGTAATTCAATTAGAAAGGCTTTATGAAATTTGTAAAATTGCTCGTGAAAAAGTTTTTATAGGGAAAGACAGAATCGGTAGAATAATTGCACGCCCGTTTTTAGGAAACAACGGTAATTACAGCCGAACAACAAACAGAAAAGACTATGCGGTTTCGCCACCCGACGATACGATAATGGACTTGTTAAAAAAAGAAGGATTTGAAACAATAGCCATCGGTAAAATAAATGACTTATTCAATCATCGAGGTATTACTGTTCCCGTTAAAACCAAATCCAACATGGAAGGAATAATAAAAATAATTGATTCCGTTGAATCTTTTTCTAACTCTTTTATTTTTGCTAACCTTGTGGATTTTGATGTATATTACGGCCACAGAAATGATGTACAGGGTTTTGCAAATGCACTTACTGAGTTTGATAAAAAGTTGCCGGATATACTCAAACCGCTTGACGAAAGCGATACACTTATTATTACTGCCGATCATGGTAACGACCCTACAACGCCCAGTACCGATCATAGCAGAGAATACGTGCCGCTTTTGTATTATCGGAAAGCTGCTAAAGGAATAAATTTGGGGATAAGAAAAACTTTTGCCGATATCGGCAAATCCGCTGCCGAATTTTTTTCCATTCGAAATAACTTAAAAGGGAACTCCTTTTTGCATCGTTAAGTATAAAGATAAATTTGTATAATTTATTTTAAAATTATAGTTTGGTAAATAGTCTCTGTAATTTTCTTTTCTGTTCAAGTAAACTAATAACAACAATAAAGCGGAGTCTCCGATGAAGATTTCCAAACAATTTACTAATCATGATAGTAAAGCTCTGGATAGATATTTACTTGAAATTAGTAAAGTGGAGTTGCTTACTCAGAACGAAGAGATTGAACTTGCCAAAAGGATAAAGAAAGGAGATGAAGAAGCACTCAAAAAACTTGTTAACGCTAATCTTAGATTTGTTGTTACGGTTGCAAAGCAATATCAAAATCAAGGGCTTTCATTAGGAGATTTAATTAATGAAGGCAACATAGGGTTAATTAAAGCGGCAAAAAGATTTGATGAAACACGAGGATTTAAATTTATTTCATATGCCGTTTGGTGGATTCGTCAATCAATCTTGCAAGCCCTTGGAGAACAAGGCAGAATTGTAAGACTTCCACTTAACCGCATTGGAATTATGACAAAAATTAAGAATATAGATTCTGCCTTTGAACAAGAATACGGAAGAAAACCTTCCGCCGAAGAAATTGCGGAAGAATTAAAAAAAGAAGATGATGAAATATCCGAAGCCGTTCAATTCTTAGGGAAAAATGTTTCGCTTGACGCACCGCTTAAAGAAGGTGAAGAAAATAGCCTTTTGGCACTTCTTTCCAATAATGTACAACAATCGCCTGATAACAACGCGTTGAACGAGTCCTTAAAAAAAGAGATTGACGAGATATTGAATTCGCTTAGTAGGCGTGAATCCGATGTAATAAAACTCTATTTCGGATTGGATAGCGATTACGCTTTAACCCTGGAGGATATTGGGGAAAGGTTCCATTTAACACGCGAAAGAGTACGACAAATAAAAGAGAAAGCGATTAGAAGGTTGAGACATAAAAAGCGTGCAAAAAGATTGAGAAAATATTTAGGTTAATTTTAAGTATGGTAAGATTAATATTATTGTTAATTGCCGTTTCTATACTTGCCACAGCTTGTTCATCTTCTTCAATAGGCAAACGATATGGCTTTCCCAAGGCAAAAGAAGATGTTTCGAAATTACACTATTCGCGGTTTACTTCTGAAAATGATTCAAGTCTTTATAAAAGCGAGTTTGACGAAGAGCCGGTTGAAGATCACCCTGTAAATGTAAAAAAAATTATTAATAAAAAAGAAGAAAAATTATCTGATGTTAAAGACCTTTCGGATAAAGAAAAACTGATGTTGGAAATTGTTCGCTACTTGAACACGCCTTATCTGTACGGGGGCAATGATAATAGCGGTATCGATTGCTCAGCATTTACTCAGAATGTTTTTATGAAATCGTTGGGTGTAAAATTACCGCGTAGAGCAAGCGAACAATATCGTAGTGGTAGAAAGGTGTCTTCCAAGGAAAAATTGGAAGAAGGAGATTTACTTTTTTTCGATACTACCAAAAACAGTTATCCCGGGCATGTTGGAATTTATATAGGAGAAGATTTATTTGCGCATGCAAGTTTTTCCAAAGGGGTAACAATTTCTTCTCTCCAAAGCTCATATTTTAAAAAAAGATATGTAGGAGCAAGAAGAGTTGCCGTGTTTAATAAATAAGGTCAAACGTGAACAAACAAGAATTTTCCGAATTAATTAAGGAAGATAAATATCAAGTTTTTTTGTTTGCTTCACCGGTTCCTATACCGTTTAATTTTGCAGTTCACACATGGTTTGTTATTAATTTGAAAGGTGAAATTAATAGATGGGAATTCGGCAAATTTAAGGGTAGTCCGTATCCGAACGGAATAGGGGTGTTGAAGAATTTTTTTTTACCCACAGAAGGAATGAATAAATTTTTCTGGAAAAGTTCTCCCAGATTTGATTCCGAATTACTTAATTTTATTGAGGGTGGCGAGAATAGTTTGGCTAAAGAGATGTGTTTTTTTATTGAGAAGAATGCAAAATTATATTCGCTACGAAATAAATATATTTTAACCGGACCGAACTCCAATACCTTTACCCAATGGATATTAAATAAATTTCCTAAAACAGATTTCAAACTTCCGCTAAATGCAATAGGGAAAGGTAATAACTCGATTTTGTAAATTATTCCTTTCCCTATCGGCAAAAAAGGACAACAACTTTGTTCGTCTTGGTTATTTTAATGATGCTTCTGCTTTTTTAATTGTTTCAGAAACAATTTTGCCCATTATTTCGCTTACTTTTTTAGACATCGGAACAATGTCTATTTCGGGAAACATCATGCTTACCATCCACGGTTTTAATTTCATATAGCGTAGTGTTGTTTCACCGTTTTTATGGGATACTATAATACTTTTTGGCATCATTACACCCATATCCAAGCTCATATCGTAAATTGCTTTGTGAGATTTTTCCGCATTGCATATTTGGACAACTTTGTATTCGAAATCATCATCAACCGGGAGTCCTTTTTTCTTATATGTTTCTTTAAAGTTATGAGAAATCAATACGGAAAAGTTGTTCTCTTTTACAACTTCCGATAAAGTTTCAATTATTACATCAAAGGGGATATTTGTTTTATGAACTTCTACAATATCACCCATTAACCATTTTGAAATTGCTTTTTTCATTTTATCTTCCTGTTTAATTTAAATTAAAATGCTAATCGTCCTTCTAAACGAACTGTATAAAATTCTTTTGGTAGTGCATCTGTTTGAACTCTACTACCTATTAGTGTTGCCTTAAGATGATTGTTGAAAACTAAAATTCCAAATTCAATATTTTGTTCATTTGTATTTGGTGAGTCAATTTGTCCCACGGCTTTTAATGCCATTCTGAATTTTAATGTTCCGGGGAAGCGGTGCTTAATTGCTGCTTGCCATAAAGGGAAATTGGCAGCATCAAGCCTCATTATTTCTCCTAAAAACAAATTACTGAAAAGTGGTTGAAAAATCGCATTATCGTCAATATCATATTTACCGATAAATGCTCCGCTGAATTTTGTATTGGAAGCATTGTTCCAGGTAATACTTTCGCCGAGTTTAAAAATATAAACCATTGTGTTATTACCTGTCATACTTTGATATACCGGTCCAGTTTGGAAAAACAAACCATGGGCAATTTGAAAATCGAATAATGCTCCCACATAGAATTTGTTATCCGGAATATAATTATTTTTTCCGAATTCATCGTATAAAATAACTCCGATATTGCTGAGCATAATAAAGGGTTCATTATTTTCCTTTGCAAATTCATCGGCATCGTCGGAAAATTCGTTAAAGTCGTGGTTTACATGAAAATCATCTTCGTTATTTTCAAAATCACTATCCTCCATAGAAGTAAAATTATCATCGGAAGTGTTGGGTTCCTCAGCCGTATAATGAGGATTCCAGTTAATCACCAATCCCGCTAAATTTGTTTCGCCTATTTTTTTACCGATTTTTTCCGTATAATCAGGGTTAATAATCCCGTATAAATGACGGTTAGCACAAAATTGTCCCATCCGTGCAAAGTTTTTTAATACGGTTCCGCCACGTACATTAAAATTGAAAGCTCCGAATTCCTTATCGGCACTAACTCCGAGTACTCTTTCGTCAACAAGAAAAAAATCGCCCAAACGGGTTTCGTGCAAGCCTATTTTAAGATTTAATTTTTTCCCTGCATAACTATAAAAAAACTGTCGCACGCCCAAATGTCTGTTTGTTAATTTTTTATCATTAACAAGAGCGGAGTTTCCCCAATTTTTATATCCTCCTTCAAGATAAATATGATTTGTTTCTGCAAAGCTGAATTCCAGTGCTCCAAGCAACATTCCGCCGTTTAACTTTGCATTATCTAAAGTATCGTAAGGACTTGTCA
>Ga0256913_10000640_pt1 | contig 18299 bp, 20 predicted proteins | sample Axial_MatmetaG_FD_185970 | JGI IMG/M metagenome (GOLD analysis project Ga0256913, IMG submission 185970) | Deep-sea worm associated microbial mat communities from Axial Seamount, Juan de Fuca Ridge, Pacific Ocean - Axial_Mat | ecosystem: Environmental > Aquatic > Marine > Oceanic > Microbial... | reverse complement strand
GATAGCGGAGGTCAAAAACGCTGTCGGTATACCTGTCATAGCCAATGGAGATATCGACTCTCCCGCCAAGGCATCGTTCGTACTGGAACATACGGGATGCGACGGTATCATGATAGGTCGCGCGGCAGTGGGCAGACCTTGGATATTTCACCAGATAAAAGAGGGAATCGAAGAGCCCGACCTCGATCTCAAAAGAGAGGTGATTCTGGAACATTTCGATCAGATGATACGGCACTATGGAGATTATGGAGCCATACTCTTCAGAAAACATCTTCACACCTACTCGAAGGGGGGGTACGATGGGGCCGGAGATTTTCGAAACAGGATAAACCGCATATCCGACCCCTCCGAGATGAGAGACGAGATAGGCAGATTTTTCAGTGAAAAAGATATCTGAAGAGTCTCCATACGGAGGGATGGAGAGTGAAGCGAAACTTCTGATATCTCTGATTTTTCTCGTTCTGCTCGCCCTATTCCCCGCGTACTCTCCGATGACCGGTACCAGAGGAGACGATGGAACGATAACCTCCACCATCTTCAATCTCTACTTTTTCATCATAGACCAGACTCTCGGTATCGTCCATGAAGCGGGTCACGGTGTCTGCTACATACTCCCATGCCCCGAACCTCTTATGGTGGCGAACGGAACGATTTTCCAACTTCTCTTCCCCTCTCTGATAGCCTACTACGCCAGAAGAAAAGGGGAGATATTCTACTCTTTCGTCGCCCTCTTTTTCGTAGGGTTTTCACTATATTATACATCCTGGTACATATCCACTTCAGACAGGGGACCCATCGTACCCGCTTCCGAATCGTTTCTCGGAGTGGATGGTTACCACGACTTCCACTATCTGCTCGGACATCTCGGGCTACTCTCCCACTACCGTGGGATATCCGACCTTTTCAGAGTGATATCTTACGCCATTATGATATTTTCTGTGGTCTCGATGTTTCTCAACACAACGACCCCCCGCCACGATGACAGGGGAGGTGAAGAGGGTAGAAAAAAGAGACGGAGAGGAGGTGTCAGAGAGGAGGAGTCCACTCCCTGATACCGAATGTGTCGACGACGAAATCGATATCCTTGTCACCCCGTCCGGAGAGATTGATCAGTATCGAATCTCCCGCTCTTTCGGATGCGAGTTTCATACCGTAGGATATGGCATGAGCACTCTCGAGCGCGGGAATGATACCCTCATACCGGCTTATCGCGTAAAAAGCGTCTATCGTCTCTTCGTCGGTCGCTCCCACCGCCCTGACTCTGCCAATATCGTGCAGATACGCCTGTTCCGGCCCGACGCCGGGATAGTCCAGACCGCTCGCTACGGAGTGTACGGGGGCGGGTTCGCCATCTTCGGTCTGGAGTAGCAGGGATCTGAAACCGTGCAGTACTCCCGGAGTACCGTAACCTATAGTGGAGGCATGCTCTCCCATCTTCGTACCCTTTCCCAGAGGCTCCACCGCATACAGCTCTACAGGGTCGTCCACGAATCCGCTGAATATCCCCATCGCATTCGAGCCTCCCCCCACACACGCCACTACATGGTCGGGAAGCTCTCCTGTCATTTCGATGAACTGCTCTCTCGCCTCCATACCTACGACACTCTGAAAATCTCTCACCATCATGGGAAATGGATGAGGCCCCACCACGGAACCAATCGCATACATCGCCGTATCGAGCTGACCGAGATATGATTCGAACGCGGAATCCACCGCCTCTTTCAGCGTCTTCAACCCATGCGTAGCGGGAACCACCTCGGCTCCGAGAATCTTCATCCTCACGACATTGGGGTGCTCTTTGGCTATATCGACCTCTCCCATATGTATCTCGCACTCCAGCCCGAAATATGCGCATGCGGTCGCCAGAGCGACGCCATGCTGTCCCGCTCCCGTCTCCGCTATCAGTTTGCTCTTGCCCATACTCCTGGCCAGCAGGGCTTCTGCCATACAGTGGTTGAGCTTGTGCGCTCCGGTATGGTTGAGGTCTTCTCTCTTGAAATATATCTCGGCTCCCCCCATCGCTTCACTGAGCCTTCGTGCGTGATATACGGGAGTCGGTCTCCCCTGATAGTGCTTTCGTATCCTTCTGAGCTCACTGATGAACTCATGAGATTTTCTCAATTTCAGATAGGCTTCGGTTATCCTGGCGAACTCCTCTTCCAACTGCGGAGGTATGAAAGCCCCTCCATACTCTCCGAAATACCCCTTTTCATCCGGCTGACTCTTCAGATATGCGCTCTTCATCACCATCTACTCCTTTCTCTATTTGTCATCCGCTCCCCACTACTCTACACACTACCGAGAGTCGACAGTCTCCACATCACTATGGATGCGGCGATGGCGGCGTTGAAACTTTTGACACCGGGTTGCATCTCTATCTTCACGATACGGTCACACCTCTCCAGCATACGCTCCGAAACACCATCCTCTTCGTTTCCCACTATCAGAACCCATCTATCGCCTATCGAACGGAGTTCACCGAGTCCCACCGCATCTTCTACGGCTTCGGCCACCACTATCTCGTATCCCATCCGCGAAAGTTCGGAGACACATTGAAGAGTATCGTCACAGACATGCACCGAAAGTTTGGTGACATGACCGGTGGATACTCTGATAGCTCTACGGCCATATGGATGAGGGCCTCTCGACGGTACTATATATCCACCCACTCCGAGGGCCGCGGCCGATCTCGCTATAGCTCCTATATTTTCCATATTGGAGAGCCCGTCGGCCAGGACTATCCTGTCGGGCATATCTTCGAGAGGTACATTGGGCGGTCTGAGCAGATGCGCCATCACTCCATGGTGTATCCTGTATCCGACGATACTCTCGAGACTCTTTTTGTCACCGATATAGACGACCGGTACTCCTGCCGATTCGATCTTTTCCCGTCTGCTGTCGAGATACTCTCTATCGCACAGGAGACTTTTGAACTCGAGACCGCTATCCAGAAGCATATCCACCACTCTGGCCGAATCGGCTACGAAACTGCCATCCTTTTCGAAGAGATTCCCTCTCAATGTACGATAGAGACCGAGCTCCTCTTCCGTCTCCGAATCTATCCCGACAACTCTCATCCACTCACCTCACCGCTACATCCATGCAGATATCACTGCAAAGGATTGTCGGGTCGCCTCTTTTTCTCTCTTCTCTCGAACGCTTCGTTGGAGGGAGTCGTGGAGACGGTGAAGAGACCGTTACCGTAGAGTACGCACCCTTTGCATCCCGGTTCACACTTGTGCCCCAACAGTCTGCACCAATCTTCGATACCATCGTGTGTCGTCTGATGTTGACATCCCCATCCACTCGCCATCTACATTCTCCTTTCCTGAAAAATCGAGATATATATCGCCGTATCCGCACTATCCATCTCAGCCAGCCCATCATGACGCGCACACGCCATCACTCTATGCACATCAAAATTACGCTTTACCTACTTTTGGATAGAATTACGACAATCTACAACTACGAGGATAGCCACAGATGACTAAAAAACTACTTATCGAAATAGGTGTGGAAGAGCTACCGGCGGTTCCCCTACTCAAAATAATCGACAAAATCGAAAACTCCTGGAGAGAGATACTGTCCGAATACAGACTCTCCGGTGAATTCGAGTTTCTCTATACTCCACGCCGGCTGGTCATCCTGCAGGAGGCGATCGAAACGGCTCAGGCGGATAGTGTCGAAGAGCTCTTCGGACCTCCTCTCGATGTGGCGGTGAGAGATTCGCAGGTGACCAAAGCCGGTGAGGGTTTCGCGCGCAAATGCGGTGTATCGTTCGAAGAGCTCTCCACCATCGAAAAGGGCGGTAGAAAGATCCTTTATTACAAAAAGGAGATAGAGGGAAAAGATAGTGTCGAACTCCTTCCTGAAATGGTGACGAAGTGGGTATCGTCGATGAACTTCGGCAAGATGATGAGATGGGGAGACTCCAGAGAGGAGTTTATCAGACCTGTCAGATGGCTACAAGTCAGACTCGGAGACGAGTCGGTGGAGATGAGCCTTTTCGGAGTCCGGTCGGGTACTGCGACATACCTGCACAGAGTCGTCGATATGGAGCCCGTCGAGGTGGAGAGTATAGAGAGATACGAAGATATCCTCTCCAAAGGGATGGTCGAGTTGAGACCCTCTCGCAGACGGGATAGGATTCTCGAAGGGATAGAGGCTATAGAGGAGAAGATGGGAGTCGTCGTGGAGAGAGACGAAGAGCTACTCGCCGAAATCGTGGCGATCACCGAACACCCCACCCCTCTCTACGGTTCGTTCGACGACCACTTCCTCCAGCTCCCTCCGGAAGTGATAGTGACATCCATGAAAGAACATCAGAGATACTTTCCCGTTTTCGACAGAGATGGAAATCTCGTCAATGGATTCGTGGTCGTAGGCAACGCCGTCTCCGACGATCTCTCCAAAGTCGTCTCAGGAAACGAGAGGGTACTCAGACCCAGACTTTCGGACGCTCTATTCTTTTATCAAAACGATCTCTCCAGGGGCCTCGGCATAGAGGGGCTGGAGAAGATCAGATTCATCGATGGGCTGGGTACTCTCAAAGACAAAGTCGATAGAGAGAGAAACATAGCTCTCAGACTCGCCGGTATCTATATGGATACTCTCGAGAGTGAGTGCGGAAAAGATGCTATGGAGATAGAGAGGCTCGTTGAGAGAGCCGTCACCCTCGCCAAAGCCGACCTGCTGAGTGAGATGGTTTACGAATTTACCGAGCTCCAGGGGTTGATGGGATACTACTACGCCAAAGCTCTCGGTGAGGACCCGCTGGTCTGTATGGCGATCAAAGAGCAGTATATGCCCGTCGGAGAGGGTGCGGAGCTTCCCGGTAGCGTCTTCTCCTCCATCCTCTCACTCTCCATCAAACTCGATACTCTGATGGGACTCTTCAGCGTCGGAATGATTCCAAGCGGTTCCAAAGATCCTTTCGCCCTGAGAAGAGCGGTGAACGGAATCGTCAGAATCGTGGTAGAACACGATCTCTCATTCGATATCGAGACGGTGACGAATCTCCTGAAAGACCAGTACGAACCCTTCGACCTGAAGAGGCTCGAAGAGTTCATCATAGAGAGAATCTACAAAGCTTTCGATGCGAACACATCGGTCATATCCGCCGTTCTGGCTTCGGGGGAGAGAGATATAAACGAAATATACAAAAAGGTGAAAGCCCTCGACTCTATCGTATCCGGGGAGAATTCGAGAGAGTTGTTCACCACCTTCAAAAGGGTGGCGAACATATCCGGAGATGTCGATCCCGACTCCGACCTGAATGTGAATCCGGCTCTTTTCGAAGATCCCAGAGAGGGTGAACTCTACGACAGATTCAGAGAGGTCGTCTCCACGGAGTATAAAGATTACGAAGAGCGGTTGAGAGCTCTATTCGGACTCAAAAAGCCCCTCGACGACTTTTTCGACAATGTTCTGGTCAATACGGACGATCCGGATAGGAGAAAAAACAGAAGAGACCTGATAGCTTCGATCTATAGAGCGTTCAAAAGTATAGCCGATATCAAAGAGATAAGCGTCTGACAGCGAAATCTACAGCCTACACCTCACACGGACATGGAGGATACGACCCCTCCTCCGGCACCGCAAGGCGAAAGGAGCGATACGGCCCTCCGAAGACGGGGTTCAGGTGCTGTATTCGTCGGAGAGGACTACTCTCCATCCTCTTCACCATTCTCTTCCCGAACCATCTTTTCATAATCGCTCAGAGGGTTCTCCTCTTCGTCGTCGACCTGTGCCAACTCCTTCTCCATCCACTCCTGCATCATACCCAGTTGCATCCCGATCAGATCGATATCGGCTCTTCTCGCGTTGGGTGAGGGGAGCCACTTCGCGACGAAATTGTCCATAGTCGAACTGTTTACGCTATTTACGAGAAACTCCGCATAATCTCTCACATTGTCGGTCTCTATCGACTCTCCCGTCTCGTCGTTGTGGACCTTGATGACGAATCCCTCGGGCTCGACACTCACTATCTCCGCGCTGATAGTCAACAGCGTACCTTCATACTCCTCTTCGTTTTCATACATCTTCATACCCTTTTTTATCGTAAGTCTATCACGAAAAGAGACAAAACGAGATTATCGGACCGCTATCGGGAAAACGAAACACGCCCCGGGGGAAGGCGGAGAATGGGAAACTCTCTTTTAAGAGATTTTTAATATAATATGAGCGATCAATCGACGGATAGCCAAACCCCATGGGTCGTGTTATCTGAAACATAAAAAACGAAGTTGAGGAATCATGTTTGTAAAAAAAGGAAAAATGGTAGCCGTGGGATTCGGATTGACTCTCGTAGGTACACTTCTCGCAGGTACACCGGCACTCGAAGCGGGTGAAAGCGGAACCGCCACCGTCAAGGAGAGCAAACTCGAATCCTATATCAAGTTCACGCAGATACTGAACCTTATCGAAAACCAGTATGTCGAAGAGATCAATACGAGCGCCCTGATAAACAAGGCCCTGAAAGGGCTCATGCAAAATCTCGACGCTCACTCGGCATATATGGACTCGAAAGATTTCAAAGACCTCAACATCCAGACAAAAGGTGAATTCGGAGGTCTCGGTATCGTCGTGGGGATGAGAAACGGAGCCCTGACCATCATCGCGCCCATAGACGACACGCCGGCGGATAGAGCCGGAGTCAAAGCCGGTGACATCATCCTCAAAATCGACGACAAAGCTACTCTGGGAATGAGTATAGACGAAGCGGTCAGCCTGATGAGGGGCAAACCGAAAACGAGCATCGTATTGACCCTCATCAGAAAAGGTGTCAACAAACCGGTCAAAGTGAAAATCGTCAGAGATATCATCAAGATTCAGTCCGTCAAACCCAAAACCTATACCTATGGCGAAAACAACGAGAGTAAAATACTCTATCTCCATATCACTTCGTTCGATTCCCATGTAGTCGATCAGGTAAAAAAGGCCATTTCGGAAAACAACGACAGCAAAGGCTACCTGATAGATCTCAGAAACAATCCCGGCGGACTTCTCAAGCAGGCGGTGGATCTTCTCGATATGTTCATAGACAAGGGAATCCTCGTCAGTCAAAAGGGTAGAAACAAAGAGGAGAATGTCGAATTCAGAGCCCACAGCGAAGGTACGGATACCAGGACTCCGATAGTCGCCCTCGTGGACGGGGGAAGTGCGAGTGCGAGTGAGATCGTCAGCGGTGCGCTACAGGACGACAGAAGAGCCGTAATCGTCGGAGAGAAGACATTCGGCAAAGGTAGCGTGCAGGTGGTCATCCCGGTGGGCAAAGGCGAAGGGTTGAAACTCACCGTCGCCCGCTACTACCTCCCCAGCGGCAGGACGATACAGAACAAAGGTGTCACTCCCGATGTGATCGTATATCCGGGCAAGGTACCCCAGGATAGAAACGACACTTTCGCCATAAAGGAGAGAGACCTCAAAAAACATCTCGAAGCCGAACTCAAAAAGATGGAGAAGAGCGGTGATCGAAATTCGACTGTCACGAAGAAGATGGCGAAAGAGGACGAGAATCTCACCGAAGAGGCAAAAGAGTTGAAGAAAAAGACGATAGACAAAAGCGACCTGATGAAAGATATTCAGCTCAAAAGCGCTATGGATATCCTCAAGGTGCTGATACTCCAGCATGATGTGAAAAGGAAATAGAATATGGAAAAAGTGGATCTTCTATACGAAGGAAAGGCGAAAAAGATCTGGACTACCGAAAATCCCGATCTTCTGATATCCGAATTCAAAGACAGTCTCACCGCATTCAACGGCGAGAAGAAGAGCGAAGAGGCTGGAAAAGGCGCTCTGAACAACATGATATCGGCGGAGCTCTTCCGATATCTCGAAAAGAGAGGTGTTCCGACACACTTCGTGGAGATGATAGACGACAACCATATGCTCCACAAGAGGGCGGATGTCATACTGATAGAGGTGATAGTGAGAAATATCGCCACTGGAAGCCTCAGCAGAAACCTCGGTATAGAAGACGGTACCGTACTCCCTTTCACACTCGTCGAATTCGACTACAAAAACGACGAGCTCGGAGACCCGAAACTCAACGACCAGCACTGCCTGATTCTCGGTCTTGTCGAAGATAGCGACGACCTCGACTATATCAGATATATGGCACGGAAAATCAACCGTTTTCTCACCGAATTCTACTCTGAACTCGATTTGAAACTGGTCGATTTCAAACTCGAATTCGGCAGAGACTCCAACGGCAATATCATACTGATAGACGAGCTCTCACCCGACAACTTCAGACTCTGGGATGCCGAAACCAACGAAAAGATGGACAAAGACCGCTTCAGAGAGGGTCTCGGTGGTCTCGTCGAGGCCTATAGAGAGGTATTGAACCGTATCCAACATCGTGAGGGAGGAAAGTGATGAAAGCTATTGTGAATGTCTATCTCAAAAACGGAGTTCTCGATCCCCAGGGCAAAGCTGTACACCATGCGCTCGGGTCACTCGGTTTCGAAAATGTCAATGATGTCAGAATCGGCAAACAGATCGTACTCGAACTCGACTCCAGCGATAGAGTCCAGGCAGAGAGCGAACTGATAGAGATGGCCGAAATGCTTCTGGCCAATACCGTCATAGAAGATTACGATATAGAGATAGTCGAATGAAAACGCTCCAGGTATCCATAGTACGCTTTCCCGGAACGAACTGTGAATATGATACACAGTACGCTTTCAGAAAGCTCGGACACGAAACGGACATCGTATGGCACGAAGAGGAGTCTATCCCCGAAAATAGCGATCTCGTGGTCATACCGGGGGGATTCAGCTACGGAGACTATCTGCGTTCCGGCTCGATAGCCAGATTCTCCCCTGTGATGAAAGCGGTAGCGGAATATGCCGAAAAAGGCGGTACCGTTCTGGGTATCTGCAACGGCTTCCAGGTTCTCACCGAAGCGGGTCTGCTTCCGGGAGCGTTGAAGAGAAACAACTCCCTACACTTCATATCGAGATATCAATATATCAGAGTCGAAAACAACGACAACGACTTTTTGAAATTTTGCGAAGTGGGAGACATACTCAATATTCCGATAGCGCATGCCGATGGAAACTACTTCGCCGATGAAGAGACTCTCGAAGATATGCGTAAAAACGGTCAGATACTTCTGAGATACTGCAACGAAGATGGTGAGCCCATGGTCGTCAACGGCTCCGTCGGGCAGATTGCGGGTATTTGCAACGCCAAAAAGAATGTCTTCGGACTCATGCCGCACCCCGAAAGGGCGATAGAGGATATTCTCGGTTCGGAAGATGGTCTCAGGATGCTGGAGGGATTCGGCAACTGATGGCATATGGACCGGGGATGCGTCTCGTACTCTTTATTTTGATGAGTATCTTCGCCTTCGCGAAGGTGGAATACAGCTACAGCTATATCCCGAAAAAGGTCCATCCCTACCAGCTGTTTCCGGTAACGGTCTTCGCCAAGGGACTCGACGGAAAGGAGAATCCCCAATTTCGTTTCGAAAAGGCTCCAAGAGGATTCGCCAGAGCGACTGAAAACAGACCGCTCAAAGAGACCAACGGGGAGAACGCCTTTTTCACATTCTATTTCAAAGCGGGCACGGACGATGTCAGGATTCCCGCTCTGACGATAGAGGATAGCGACGGGAAGAGAGTCCTCGAACCGCTCTTCATCCCCCTGGAGGGGCTGAATATCGACCCCTCCACCAAAAACTACTGCAATGTGATGGCTTCGGATTTCAGAGTCAAGACATCTCAGGTATCCAATTTCGATGAAAACAGCAATCTTCTCTATCTGACCATCGAAGCCCATGAAGCGAATATAGAGGATATGGATATCCCCGACCCGTCCATCATGGAACAGGGTATAGAGAAACTCCAGAGACACCACTCTCTCGTAAATGCCGAATACTACATCGTCATACCCGCGAACAAAAAGAGTCTGACATTCTCGTACTACGACACCATCAAGAGAAAGAGCGTGCCAATCGAAATATCCACGATGTACAAGAGTAGGCTCGTAGCCGCCCAGGATGTGGACCTCAACCCAAAAGACAGCAGTTTCACGAAACTGAAAAAGTACACATTCGCGGCACTGAGTATCTTCTTTCTCATAATGCTACTGATAAAGAGAGACTTTTTCTACCTCGTGCTTCTGGTAATCACACTCATTACACTGACGACATTTTTCATTCCCCACCGGAAGATATGCGTCAGACAGGGCTCACCGCTCTATATTCTCCCCATATCCAGCAGTACGATTGGCACGAGAATAGGAGACGATATAGAACTTCCCGTACTCGACAGTTACGGAGAGTACTACAAGATTCAGTACAGGCCCGGTGTCATCGGGTGGATAAAGGATAGCGATGTTTGCAAAGATTAGATTCTACTGGGGGGCTTTCGTCATCTCTTTCGTCGTGGCGGCGATAATGATACCCATGATCTATATCTTTCCCGAAAAAAAGGGAACGATCATGCACAGACTCAACAGAGTCATTCTCACACTTCTCGGCGCCAAATTGAAAAAAGAGGGGGAGAGAGACCCCGAAGCCGATATCTATATGATAAACCACCAGGGAATCATAGATATCATAGCTCTGGAGGCGATAGAGAATACACACTTCAAATGGGTCGCCAAAAAAGAGCTGTTCGATGCTGTATGGTTCGGCAGACTGCTCAAAAAGGGTGATATGATATCTGTCGATAGAGAAAACAAAGCCGGTCTGGTCAAACTGCTGAAGGATGTAAAAAAGAGTATCGAGAGCGGAGAGAGGGCCATCGCCATATTCCCCGAGGGGACACGAAGTTCCGGGCAGAAACTTCTCAAATTCAAATCGGGGCCGGGATTCATAGCTTCGAAGCTCTCTTTGAAGGTACAACCGATTGTAGTCACCGGTAGCAAATATCTCCTGAACGAACACGACAAAACGGCCCACAACTCGACAGTCAATATCTCCTATCTCCCCTCTTTTACGGTAGATGGAAGCGATCCGAAGTGGTACGACAGACTATACGATACGATGCAGAAGAAGATAGATGAAAAGTATGAAAAAGAGGGTATAGCGAGATAGCACATCCCCAAACGACGGAAGGATACCGAATAGGTGAATAGAGGAAAAAAGATATATCTATGTGCGATAAACAATGTACTGAGTGGCAGCTGTAGCGAAGATTGCCGTTTCTGTTCACAAAGCGCGAGATATAGAGCCGATATAGACAGATACGGTTTCAAGAGTCTCGATACGGTCCTGCACGAAGCCTCCATAGCGATCTCCAACGGTGCCGTAGGGTATTGCCTCGTCACGGCTGGAAGATCTCTCGACGATAGAAAATGCGAATACCTCTCACGCACCGCGAAAGAGCTGAAAAAAAGGTTTCCCTCACTCTGGCTCATCGGCTGTAACGGAACCGCCGACGAAGAGAGCCTGAGACATCTCGCCGAAAGTGGAATAGATAGCTACAATCACAATCTCGAAAGCTCGGAAGGGTACTATCCTCAGATTTGCACCACCCACTCGTGGAGCGAGAGATACTCCACCTGCGAAGCGGTCAAACGGGCCGGTTTGATGCTATGTTGCGGCGGAATCTTCGGTATGGGAGAGAGTCGAAAAGATAGAGAAGAGCTGATAGAGGCCATAGCCTCCCTGCGCCCCGAAGCCGTACCGGTGAACTTCTTCATACCCAACCCGTCTCTACCCATAGGAGAGAGAAATATAGATAGTGACGAAGCTCTGCGCGTGATAGAGAGCGTCTCACGAAAGGTATCCCCATCGATTCTGATGGTAGCCGGAGGCAGAGAGTCTCTACTGAGTGGGAGAGAAGAGGAGATGTATAGAGCCGGTTGCAACTCCATCGTGATAGGAGACTATCTCACGACAAGAGGAGAAAAGGCCGAAAGAGACAGAGCTGCGATAGCGAATCTCGGATATGAAATAGCCGACTCCTGTTCGTAGTACCGGGTAGAGAAAAGGCTATCGTCTCTTCATCCACTCATCTATATAATCCGCCAGCTCATCTACACTACCGAGGGCATCTTCGTATCCGTCATAGCCCCATCCCGCTTTGACGAACTCCACTCCAGCGGCTTCCGAAGCCATCCGATCCTTCACTCCATCTCCGACGAATAGAGCTTGCGAAGCCGATACACCCGCCGAATGCAATATGGCCAGAAGCATATCGGGTGCGGGTTTGCCCCTCTCTACATCGTCGTAACATACGATGAGATCGAAATAGCCATATATCCCCAGATGCTTCAGAGATTCGATCGTGGATCGTCTATACGCGTTGGTCGCCACAGCGAGCCTGACTCCCTTATCTCTCAACCTCTTCAACAACTCTTCTATACCGGGATAGAGTCTCAACTCTCTTTCGTGATTTGCGCTGTAGTACTCCGAAAACCACTCTTCGTGAATCGGTTCGAAGTGTTCGGTCTCATAGAAATACTCCGCCGGATTGATGGAGGGATCGTTTATTCCCGAGATGATTTCGGATATGGGCATAGGCTCGAGAGAGAGTCTGCCCCTGACATGGTTTATCGCATTTGCTATGGTCACGGAACTATCCTGCAAAGTCCCGTCCATATCGAATATGACTATCCTCGAGTCCATATCTATCTTCTACTCTTATCGACTGCTTTGAGATATATGGATAGCCCTATCATCAGACAGGTGATACCCATCATCAGCGCTACGGCATATAGCAGTTTGTCCGGATCGATTATCGCGAATTTGAATACGAGCATCAACGCCTCGATAGAGAGAGCTATGATGATGGAGCCGAGGAATCTCACCATAGTCTTGTGTATATCGTCAGCGGCGTGTTTGTGGTGAGCTCCCAATACCTCCTCTTCGAAGATAGCTTTGACGAGATCGAATATCGCCAGAGAGAGTGTGAGCAGAATGGTAGATTCGAAAGTGTTTTTGATACTTATCTCTTCGAAATTCATTCCATTTCTGATGAAGCTATCCATACCCTTGATAAAGAGTAGCATCGCCACGAGGAAGAGAGCCATACTGAACGCGGCATATACGATTTTGCTTATCTTCCCGGAAAACGAATCTATCGAAGATGGATGCAGTATCTCCAGAACATTGTCGAGCGTCATATCGAAACAGACGATATAGATCAGATTCCCCTTTTCGTCGAAGACGGGATATGCCGAAGTGACCACCAGATTGTTTCCACCCAGAGATGGATATGGATCGGTCAGCACACACCTCCTCTCTTTGATGACACGGTAGTAGTAGGCCCGATTGCTTCTATTCTCCCCCGCCCCTTTTCTGGCATATCTGGGATCTATACTTACGGTATTGGTCACCTGTCTGCCCGATGGATCGAGGACATAGATGGCATCGAGTTTCTTTATCTCGTTGCTGAGCTTTTTCATACCGGTAACGAGATCGTCTATCGTGATACCCGGTACTCCGCTGGGAATGTTCCTCTCCATCAAAAAGCAGAAATAGGCCCGTGCCTTGGGCCTGATTTCGGAAAACTCCTGTATCTCTTTTATCTTCATGAGCGAAGCACCCCTATCCTGTCTCCATAAGCTATCCTGGCACCATCTCGCAAATCGTACTCCAGACTATCGGCTTCGCTCAGCATCACTACCGTAGAACCCATTTCGAACCAGCCCATGAGTTCTCCTTTGGATAGCGAGACGGTTCCGTCGTAGTCGTAGATACTTCTCTCTTGAGCAGATGCGTTGGTCTGTATCCTCTCGTCGAACACGAACGACATCTTTCCTACATTCAGAGCACCCACCATCACCATGAAATGGATATGGCCGTTCGCATCTTCGACACGGAGTACGACTCTCTCGTTCTCTATGAAAAGTCCGGTTTTTCTTTTGAGCAGAGGCATATTCACGGGATAGAGTCTGCCGGGAATATGTACGGCCCTCGATATCTTGATATCGAAAGGGGCGTGATATCTGTGATAATCTTTCGGAGATAGATAGAAATTCGCGTAAGAACCGCCGTCGAGGCTATCCGTACCCTCCATAGCCTCTCCCAGCAGTGAAGCCGTATCGTACGACATTCCCTTTATCTGATATGCCGTACCCTCCTCTATCGCTCCCGTCGCGGTGATTAGAGAGTCGCATGGAGATATCGCAACCGATGGATTGATATCGAACTTTCTGCGCACTTTCAGCTCACGGGTAAACAGTGCGTTCAGTGTCGGATAGCTTCCCGGGTCTTCGAAACCCCTCATATCGAGTCCCATCAGTTTGACATACGCCGAGTTGACCGCCTTCTGTATCACGGTGGGGAAGGCTCTGTTCGCGAATCTTCCGAAGAGCGAAGAGACCAGATTGGTGAAATGCGCACTCATTTGTCACTCTTGGAAGATGTATAGTATTCGAGAGCCTCCTTCATCAGATCGATATGATAACTCTCCTGATAGTTTATAAAATCGAAAAAGGAAGCCAACTCTTCGCTATCCGCGGCCACCGCATCCGACAACTCCCTGCACTGCTCTTTCGCCGCCGTCTCCTCCTCTATACCATCTCTGAGAAAGCTCTCCATATCCTCTACGGAGTAGAGACTCCTGTGTATCACTCTCGGTACACCGAGTATCCCCATATCGCTCATCATCTGACAAAAGCTTCTCAGATGGAAAAAACTCTCATCGACCATGATTTGGAAGATTCTGTTTATGAATTCGTCGTCCGAGTGGGCTTTGAGATAATTGTATATCATGATGAGTTCGTACTCTTTATAGCTCTCTTCGAAGAGAAAGAGTGTCAACGCATCCGTAGCCTCTCTGCTCAACTCCACATCTCCATACTTTCTGTTCATGTCGAAAGCTTCCACACTCTCGTCGGGAATGGATGCGATCACTTTTGAGATATAGCTCAGGTCGCTCTCTATCCTGTGTCTGAGATTTTCATCTTCACACTCTATGGTCAAAAGTTCGAGATCCGATATCCGGGAGAGGAGATTGTCGGTCATCGTCTTGAGTCTCTCCACCTTGATGGGGATATGATCTCTATCGTAGTCATAATCCATCCCCCTGACTATGAGATCGTGCTCTATCCAGGTAAAATGTCTGAACATTATGTCCGAAAATTCGAAAAGTGTCTGTTTGCTTTTTGCATTTTTGGCCATAAACGCCGTCATAAGTGTAGCGAGCCACGCCTCATGAGTCTTTTCGAGCAGTTTTTTCATCTGTTTTCACCTCCATTGTCACTGTTTTCCGTAACACAGTTGTTTTCTATTTTGTATATCATCGCGGGAAGATCCGGCTCCTCTTTTCTGCGTGAATATGTATCCATGGCCGCCTTCAGAGATAGAGCGACCATCTCCGAACAGGCCGCCTCTTCGGGGGCGACATTCTCCAGCATACCCAGAGTGACGGCGACCAGCTGTTCGGCCACATCGAAATCTATCCCTTTGGCCTCTCCCGTGATGATCGATCCCGCCACCACCGTCGTCATACAGCCGATAGCCTGAAAAGCTATATCCTCTATCAATGGAGACTCACCGTCTTTTTCATTGACTCTGAGATATATGATGACCTTCTCACCGTTTTGGGGATTCTCCCCTATTCCGATTGCATCGGCATCATCCATGGAACCGTAATTTTTGGGATTGGCCATATGCTCTATCAGTTCATTGTCGAATTGCATCGTTATCCTTCCATTGGACGAATGGCCGTATCGACCCCCTCCAGAGGGAATAAGCCGACATACACCACTCTCCGTCACCCTTTTTACGGCTATTATACTATATTGAGTGCAAATATAGCAGAGTGGTTTCCGAGATGATATTATCGTTAAACTTCATTTAAGACTAATCGAGTATAATTTCGCTACTTTTCATACTGTTATGCGGACGTGGCGGAATTGGTAGACGCGCTAGATTCAGGTTCTAGTGGGCATTAGCCCGTGGAGGTTCAAGTCCTCTCGTCCGCACCACGACTTCCCGTGATTTTCATCTTTTTATGCATATATAATCAAACTTCATCTAACATTTATAATTATTTAGAAAAAATTTTCACACTATTTTTTCGTTCTTTATCTGCGGATAAATAATATTTAAAGAGATATTGCCGTTACATTAAGTGTCCCTCTCCTTTCATGAGATGAGGCAGATATCTTTAAAGCGCGGAAAACGCACTTTTATATATAATACGGCTATGAAACATCTACGAGGCAGAGGCAGGAGATACTTCAATCTCGCAATCATAGCCATATACTCCTCTCTTCACAAACTCGGAAGGGACGAGAGCAACTACAGATACCACCGCTCTGCCTACAAAGATCCCGAGAAAAAGACATCCCCGCCGCAGTCGTGAGAGCTGTACGGTAGCGTTTCGAAGTCGGGTCCTGTCCCATTTCCTCCGAGAGATAGCAAGAGCCTATAGAAGCGACTCTACCGTCAATGGAGCCGTATATAAAGTAGTCGTATCTTTGCGACCTTAATCGTTATCGATTAGCGAATGTTTTGCGAAAGGATTGTAGATGCATATAGAAGCGGGTGTCGTCGAGGGCGGCAAAATGGTATTGGGTTATGCTACAGGTGCGGCCACTATGGCTGTAGGGTTCAAAATGGTATGGGAGAATGTCGCAAGGTACGGTATCGTCTCCTATCTGCTCAAATCGCTTCTGGCTACCGCCATAGTATTCAGCTGTTTCGAGATACTGCCCCACTATCCGGTGGGGGTGAGTGAAGTGCATCTGATACTCGGTACCACGATATACCTCGTATTCGGACTGGCGCCGGCGATGACCGGACTGGCCGCGGGACTGCTGATACAGGGGCTCTTTTTCGCCCCTTTCGACCTTCCCCAGTATGGGATAAATGTAACGACACTTCTCGCGAGCCTTCTCATACTCCATACAGTGGCCGGAAGAGTCATTCCCGAGGGTATGGCATACAAGGATATCGGATATAGCCAACTGCTGAAACTCTCCGTGGCGTGGGAGGGGGCCATCGTGAGCTGGGTGGCCTTCTGGGCCCTCTACGGACAGGGTTTCGGTGCGGAAAATCTCTCCGATATTCTGGCTTTCGGAAGCTCCTATATGCTGGTGGTCATAATAGAGCCTCTTATCGATCTCGCCGTACTTGCGGCGGTAAAAACACTCTATCGCGAAGGAGAGTGCAAACTCCTTTTCGAGAGCAGACTTCTGGGCTGTAAGGCGGCGTTTTGAAGCGCTACAGACACTACGACAAAGGTACGGCGGTCATACTCTCGTGCTTTGGCTCGGTCGTGGAGCAGAAGCTCTACGAAGATTTGAAAAGCGCAATGCAGGAGAGTTTCGAGGGGGTGGATTTCTTCATCTCCTTCAGCTCGAGAATGGTTCTCAAGGAGCTTGCCGCAAGAGGTATGGAGTATAGGAATCTGCCACAAGTTCTCGCAGATACCGACAGGGCCGGCTACAGAAGGGTTGTCGTGGCATCTATCAATCTCTTCCCCACCGACGAACACGAACTGCTCGTAAAGACGGTAGAGGGATTCAGCCGCTTCAGTCTCTCCCGGATACGGCACACCGGAGCCATATTCGACTCGAGTGCGCAGACTAGCGCCGTGCTGAAAAAGCTCGACGATACGATAGGGCGCGAGGAGTGCGCGAATCTATATGTCATACACGGGGTGCCTCCTCTGGATTTGAAGGGGCTTGGAGCCGTCGAATATAGCCATGGCCTCCTCGAAGCCCTCTCGCCCGCGAACTTCTGCTGTTCGCTCGAGGGCGCCTATCCGTGGTCCGCTCTCAAAGATAGATTGATGCACGATATCGCGCAAAGAGGCTACAAAAAGGTGCAGGTGGTGCCGATGCTTCTTGTCAGCGGCAACCACTATATCAAGGATATGGTGGGAATCAGGGATGAACTCAGCGAACGATTCGAGAGTTTCATCGCACCCGCCCTCGGCCCGAGCGGGAGATTCAATCTGCTCGAATTCGAAGATATACCTCGGCTGATACGCAGGAAAATCTTCGAAGAGATAGAGAAATTCGGTTGCTGAGAAGATGCTTTATATGGTTTCTTTGGGGCCGGGAGACCCCTCACTCGTCACCCTCAAGGCGCTCGATACTCTAAAGGCCGTGGATGCGATATGCATACCCACCAAAAGCGGAGACAGGAGTTTCACGAAATCTCTGAGCTACCGCATCGTGGAGGAGTTGGCTTCGAGATACTCTCTGAAAGCCCGGAGAGTACCGATATACGCTCCGATGAACTACAGGGAAGAGGATTGGAGAGAGCAGGCCAAAGAGATAGCCGACTGTCTGGATAGATATGGCGAAACGGCCTTCGTGACACTCGGAGATGCCGCCATATACAGCAGTGTCTACTATCTGCTGGATATCTTCGAGAAGGACTA
>Ga0256913_10000639_pt1 | contig 18301 bp, 14 predicted proteins | sample Axial_MatmetaG_FD_185970 | JGI IMG/M metagenome (GOLD analysis project Ga0256913, IMG submission 185970) | Deep-sea worm associated microbial mat communities from Axial Seamount, Juan de Fuca Ridge, Pacific Ocean - Axial_Mat | ecosystem: Environmental > Aquatic > Marine > Oceanic > Microbial... | reverse complement strand
TTATACCCATCCCTATTCCAATATCGGCAGCTTTTAAAGAAGGTGCATCATTAACTCCATCACCAGTCATAGCAACAATTTTATTATGCTTTTTCCAAGTATTTACTATTCTTACTTTATGCTCAGGAGATACACGAGCGTAAACAGAGATATTAAAAATATTATCATATAACTGCTTGTCATCTAATTTATCTAAATCACGGCCAGTTATAGCTAATTGATCACCTGTTAATATACCAAGTTGCGAGGCAATGGCAGTTGCAGTATCTTTGTGATCGCCTGTAATCATTATTGGACGCATACCTGCTCTTTTACATATTTTAATAGCTTCTTTTGCTTCTTCTCTTGGAGGATCTATCATGCCTTCTAAGCCTACAAAAATAAGATTATTTTCAATAGTGTCATGTGTTATTATATCAGGTAATTTTGTATAATCATGGTATGCAAAGGCTAAAACTCTCAAAGCTCTATTTGCCATAGTAGCATTTGCGGCATGTATTTTTTTGTAATCTTTTTCAGTTATGGTACGAATAGTACCATTTTCTAAAATGCGATTGCATTTTAAAATTAAAACATCAGGAGCACCTTTTACTAATGCCATATATTTATGTTCTATCTTATTAATGGTTGTCATTAATTTTCGTTTTGAATCAAAGGGTAATTCAGCTATACGTTTAAATTGCTTATCTAATAGTTTTTTGTCATATTTAAATTTCTTTGCAAAAGTTACTAAGGCAGTTTCAGTAGGATCGCCTAGGAGTTTTTCTTTACCTTCTACAATGGATATTTTACTGTCGTTACAAAGAGTCATAATGTACATCAACATTTTCATATCATCTGTTGAAGGGGTATTATTTAAGAAATATAACTCTTTTACAGTCATTTGATTTAGTGTTAATGTGCCTGTTTTATCAGAGCATATTATTTCTGTACTTCCTAGTGTCTCGACAGCAGGCAATTTTCTAACTATAGCATTTTGTGATGACATTTTTTGTACACCTATTGCTAAAACAACAGTTACAATTGCAGGTAAACCTTCAGGAATGGCAGCAACTGCAATACTAACGGATATCAAAAACATCTCTATAAAAGCTCTTCCTTGTAATAAGCCGGTTATTAATATAATTGCGGCAGCTATTAGAACTACAAGACTTATTGTTTTACCAGTTTTATTTAGTTGTTTACTAAGAGGGGTTTCACTATCCATATCATCATCAGTTATAAATTGTGCTATTTTACCAACTTGTGTATTCATACCAGTTGCAATAACTATACCTGTGCCTCTACCGTAAGTTACAATACTTGATGAATATGCCAAATTCTTTCTATCGCCGATTGATAAATTAGGATCGGTTAGTATATCAGTAGTTTTATTTACAGAAACGGACTCACCAGTAAGAGAAGATTCTTGTATTTTTAAATTAATACTTTCTATTAAGCGTAAATCAGCAGGTACATAATCGCCCGCTTCTAAAACCACAATATCACCTACAACAATTTCTTCGCTTTTTATTTTTATAACTGTGTTATCTCTTATTACTTTAGAATAGGGTTTTGATAAGCTTTTTAAGGCTTCTAAAGCTTTTTCTGCCTTATTTTCTTGTATAATTCCCATTAATGCGTTTAAAAAAACTATTGTTAATATGATAATAGCATCAGTTACTTCTCCTAAAAGTCCAGAAACTAAAGAGGCAATTAATAAAACAATAATCATTACATCGTTAAATTGAGCTAATATTTTATTAAGTAATGTTCTTTTCTTACCTGCTTTAAGAACGTTATAGCCATCAAGGGTTAATAGTTTTGTTACTTGTAGTTGTGATAAACCTGAAGTAGAGGTGTTAAACTTTTTTAATATTTCATCAATTGATGTTGTATGATAATTGTCCATTATAAAACTCCGTTATCTAAAATTTAAAATTTATATAGCTATTAATTGTATAATTCGCTTGCTCATCAATTTCAATATTGTGTGAATTAAAGTAGCAAGATTGTACACCTGCATTTTTTGCGCATTGTACATCAATTAACCTATCTCCAATATATATAGTTTTTTCTTTTTCTAAATTATATTTTTTAAGTAAATAGTTAATGGCTTGAGGGTTTGGTTTGCGTTTAAATCCATCTTCTCTTGTTATAATTTCCATAAAATATTTTGTATAATCGTAATAATTTAAATATTTATATGTAGAAATACCCCTATGTGTAAAAATATAATTATTACCTTTAATACTATTAATAATATCAATCACATTATCAAAAGGCTTTAAGGTGCCAGGATTCATTTGTTCGTCTAAGTTTGAAAAAGTTTTTTGCAATTGAGTTAAATCAAGATTATGTTTTTTAGAATATACACTATAGGCATGCCATAAAGAAAAGTGTAAATTTTTAAGTATATCGCTTGTCTTCTCTTCAACATTATATTCTTGTAAGACTTTTTGGAATACTTTTGATATTTCTGGATATGTATTAAATAGCGTTCCATCAAAATCCCAGATTATATGTTTAACCAATTAAATATTCCTACTTTCATTTTATCTTCTATGAATATATAATATACTAAATATAAAGGTAATAAAAGGAGAATTAAATTGATTAATCTAATACAAGAAAAAACATATTTAGCTAATGGCAAAATAATATTAAACCCAAAACAAGCGAGTGAACTTGATTTTGAGATATATAAACAAAATACAATAGCATACGATATTTTACAAAAACATAATACAAGTAAGGACAGTGAGAATTTAAAAATTAAATTTGATTCATTAGCTTCACATGATATTACATATGTAGGGATAGTACAAACGGCAAAATCAAGTGGAATAGATAAATTCCCGCTACCATATGTATTAACTAATTGCCATAATAGTTTATGTGCAGTAGGTGGAACAATTAATGAAGATGACCATATGTTTGGTCTTTCAGCAGCAAAAAAATATGGAGGTATATATGTACCAGCCCATTTTGCCGTTATACATCAATATGTAAGAGAGATGATGACAGGTGGAGGTAGAATGATACTAGGCTCAGATTCTCATACTAGATATGGTGCTCTTGGTACAATGGCTATTGGTGAAGGTGGTCCTGAATTAGTAAAACAAATATTAGAAAAAACTTATGACATGAAATATCCTGAAGTATGTTTAGTATATATAGAAGGAGATATAAAACATGGAGTTGGTCCACAAGATGTTGCCTTAGCAATTATAGGTGAGGTTTTTAAAGATGGATTTGTAAAAAATAAGATACTAGAGTTTGTAGGCCCAGGAATTAATAAACTATCAATTGATTTTAGAAACGGTATTGATGTAATGACTACTGAAACGGCTTGTTTAAGTTCCATATGGCAAACAGATGAATTAGTAAAAGAATATTTTGATATACATAAAAGAAAAGATGCATATAAAAAGTTACAACCTAAGGAAATAGCAGCGTATGATTGTGCAATTAAAGTTGATTTATCTACTATTGAAAATATGATAGCACTACCATTTCATCCAAGTAATACATATACAATAAAAGAGGTTATAGCTAATCCATATGATATATTAAGAAAAGTGGAAAAAAATGCTAAAGAAATTATGGGAGAGCATATTAATTTTGATTTAGTTAGTAAAATTACTAAAAAAGGAATATTAGTAGATCAAGGTATTATTGCAGGTTGTGCAGGGGGTACCTTTGAGAATATATTGACAGCGGCTAATATGATAAGAGGTGGAAATGTAGGACATGATGATTTTTCTTTTTCTGTTTATCCTCAAAGTCAACCTGTTAATTATGCATTAAATAAATGTGGTGCTATGAATACACTTATGAGTGCTGGTGCAGTTATTAAATCAGCCTTTTGTGGCCCATGCTTTGGAGCGGGAGATGTTCCAGCCAATAATGGATTTAGTGTACGCCATACTACTAGAAACTTTCCAAATAGAGAAGGTTCAAAACCGGGAGAAGGTCAAGTTTCATCCGTTGCTTTAATGGATGCTAGAAGTGTTACAGCCACAGCATTAAATAAAGGTATATTAACGCCAGCATCTGAAATAGACTATAAAGATGTAGAATATAAATATGAATATAATGATGAGATATATAAAAATAGAGTATATTATGGTTATAAACATCCAGATAGAGAGAAACAGTTAAAATTGGGGCCAAATATTAAAGAATGGCCTAAAATGGATAATATGTATGATAATATACTCTTACAAGTAGCGGCATATATAGATGATCCAATTACCACAACAGATGAGTTGATTCCCTCTGGTGAAACTTCATCATATAGATCAAATCCCATAGGCTTAGCCGAGTTTACATTAAGTAGAAAAGATCCACAATATGTAGGTAGGGCAAAGAAAAATAGACAACTATTTTTAAATGCTAAAAAAGGAGAATTAGATAAGTTAGCGGGAGTAAATTTAGAAAATACAGCTATTGGAAGTATTATATATGCTAATAAGCCAGGAGATGGTTCTGCCAGAGAACAGGCAGCTTCATGTCAAAAAGTATTAGGAGGATGGGCTAATATAGCGCTAGAGTATGCAACAAAACGTTATCGAAGTAATTTAATTAACTGGGGTATTATTCCTTTTGTTATTGATGAAAAATTACAAGCAGATATTGATGATTACATCTACATTCCAGAAATAAAAAAAATGTTGCTAGGAAATAACGATACAATTAAAGGATATATATTAAAAGATGGCAATAAAAAAGAAATAATATTGAAATTACCTAATATGACAAGAGAAGAACGAGATATTATTTTAAAAGGATGTTTAATTAACTTTTATAAGGACAATAAATAGAAATAAATAAATTCATAATTGTAGTGCAATACATTTAGTTATATTATATAATGAGTTTTGCGTTGTTGAAAAAATAACGAAGGGGCTAAAATGAATTTAGAAAAAAGAGATTTAATAGTTAATGGGGATATAAAAAAAGCACTTATAACATTGGCATTGCCTATTATGCTTAGTAATCTTATACAAACAGTATATAATTTAACAGATACATATTTTGTATCCCGTATGGGAGATATTGAAGTTGCTTCAATAGGCTTTGTTTGGAATATAATATTTTTAATAATATCCTTTGGAATGGGATTTTCTCTAGCTGGACGCTCACTAATTGCTCAATATTTAGGAGCTAATAATATTGAACAAGCAAAAAAAGCGGCAGGGCAAATGTTGTCTTTTTCGCTATTAGCTGGAATATTTTTTGGATTTATAGGTTATATTTTAGCACCTTGGATTGTACGAAGTATGGGAGCAGATGGTAAACTTTTGGCCAATTCCGTTATATATTTACAAACCATTATGATAGGAATGCCTTTTGCTTTTATATTTTTTGCCTTTAATTCTATTTTACAAGGTCAAGGTGATATGGTGACATCTATGATTTTAAGTACAATATCTGTAGTGATAAATATTGCTTTAGACCCACTGTTTATTTTCACATTTCATTTAGGGGTACAAGGAGCGGCAATAGCAACTATGACAGCACGGGGGTTGTTGGCAATGGTTGCTATATATATGATTATAAAAGGCAAAAAAGTAATAACAATAAAAAGAGAGCACTATAAATTTACAAAAGCTATTCTTTCAAAAATAATTAAAATTGGGTTACCCGCTTCCTTTGGACAAGCAACAGCTGCATTTGGCTTTACATTTTTAAATGTATTTATAAAATCTTTTGGCGATTTAACGCTAACAGCTTTTATTATAGGAAATAGAATTAACTCTGTTGCCCTAATGCCTATAATGGGTATTGGCCATGCATTAAATACTATTGTAGGGCAAAACATAGGTGCAGGAAAAGTTGATAGAGCAAAAAAAGCGCTAGGTACAAGTATTAAATTTTCTTTATTAATAGCATTAATAGGTGGTGGAATTTTACTATTAATTAATGGTAGTGTAGTTAGACTATTTACAAGTAATGCAACAGTTATAGAACAAGGTACATATTATATGAATATTATTGTCATAACTCTACCTTTAATGGGTATTTTTCAAAGCTTTATTGGTCTATTTCAAGGGAGTGGACACACACGATTTGCAATGATGCTGATGATAGGAAGGCTGTGGGTTGTACGACTTCCTATGGTATATTTGCTTATGAAATTTACAAATATGGATGAAAAACTTATATGGTATGCGATGCTTAGTAGTAATGTTGTTATTTGTATTGTAGGATTTATAGGATATCTAAAAGGTAAATGGATGGAAAAAACTATATAAATAAGAATAATTTATGAACAATGTATGAAGAAATTGTAAATTTAATAATGGATACATTGATTATTTTTACTTATTTGTTACAATGTAATTAATATATAAAGGTAAGAGGTAGTATACATGAGTAAAAAAAGAGTAATAGCAATAATAATAAGTTTGACAATGATACTTTCGTTTTCAATAACTGCTTGTGAAAAAAATACTGAAAAACCTGATATTTCACTAAGTCCAACTAACACTGAAGATGCTAATGCATCAGAACAACCAAGTGCTACACCACCTATATTAAAAGAAGATTTGGCAAAATTTGGAATTGTACTAAATAAGATACTAATAAGAGAAGAAAACTATACTCAGTATCCATATATTCAAGAATGGCAAGATTATGTAAATGAGCAATATAACATAGACATAAAAATTAATTTTGTACAAGTAGGATTTCAATATTTCACTGATTATTATTTGCAAAATCGTGATACCACTAATGCTACAGGCATTGTATATCTTTCAGATTTCAGAGGAGACTCAGACATAAAAAAATTAATAGATAATGATGTAATTATACCATTAGATGATTTATTAGCAGATAATAGTACTTATAATAAAATGCCTATTGAATTTCGTGATATGTTTAAATATAACGATAATAAAACGTGGGCTATTCCTGGAGAAATAAGATATAACGGATATTTAGTAAGATTGACAAAAACAAAGTGGCTAGAAGCTATAGGATTAGATACACCAACTTCTTATGCAGAGCTATTTGAAGTAGCTAGGCGCTTTAAAACAAAAGACCCTGATGGAGATGGTAAAAATAACACATACGGGTTAAATACTTTTAATGACTATACTTTTAGAGGCCTACAAGATTTATTTCAAGCAAATGGAGCTTATTTAGCTGAAAACCCCGATTTTTCCACGGCCTATAATCCTAATACTGGTACATATGAAGATGCAATGTTAAGCGATCATATATATGATATATTATCATTTATTAGAAGTATGATGGATGAAGATTTAATTGATACATATGGTTTTACAGGTGGTACTACTTATGGATTAATTAGAAAAAATTCAGGTTCTATTGCAGCGTATGCCACAGATGCACTACCTGAACACTCGTATTCAATAATTAGAGAGTCTCAACAAGATCAAGTTTCATTAATGCAGTATGCTTCATCGGCATATATTATGCTTAAAGATACACCCCATGCAAAAGAAATGTTAAATAATTTTGTAAATGTATTTTTAGGAGATATAGAGGCTCATAAGATGCTACGATTTGGTATGCCAGGAGTATCATACGAGGAAAACGGACAAAATATAATATTACATGATAAAAATAGAAATAATTCTGATTTATTGCCAAGAGTATTTTTAGAAATGCAAGATCCAGAATTATTAGATCCAGCAAAACAATCACCTTTATATGGTACGCAAATGACACCAGTTTTTTATGAGCAACCTTATTATGTTTTTTATAATGAATATGATGAGTATGTAAAAGATTACCAAGAAAAAGCACTAGTTGATGCTAAGAAATATTTCGATCAAAATCCAAATTTATTTTACGAGATACCTATGTTAAGTAAAGGATTTGTAACAACATTTAATGTTAATGGGTCATTGTTTTCAGATGTAGCAAAAAGAACATATGGAAGTGAATTTTCTATTCAAGATATTATTGATTCCTACATTACTGATTCTAAATATTTTAATGTGTTAGATAAATTAGATCAGATAAATGCAACGTTAGGTTTACAAACTAAAAACAGATATAAGAAATAATCAAATACATTGACATTATAATTAAATATGATATATTAATAAAGGTAATTAATTAATTACCTTTATTAATGGAGTAAACATGAAATCACCTGAAGAGTTAAGAAAATATAATATGTTAAAAGTGCTACGATTTATATCAAAAGTAAAAAAAAGCACAAAAAGTGAGATAGCAAAAGCCACGTCACTAACTCTTGTTACTGTTAGTAGTATTATTAATCAACTTTATGAAGGAAAAATAGTTGTTGAAAAAGAGGTTAATACTCATAATAAAGGGAGAAATTCAATTGTATATGCTTTTAATAATAATAGAAATCATATTATAGGAATAAATATAGGAATAGATTATATAGCATTTAGAAAAGAAAATTTAGAGGGTGAAGTAATAGATAGTAAATACTATAAAAGTACCAGTGCTATTACCTATAGTAAGATAATTGATAACATTAAGGAATATATTTACAATCAAGAAAATATAATTGGTATTGGCATAACCATTCCAGGAGTTAGTAATAAAAATACTGGAGTAATTGACTTTTCTCCAAATGTGAAAAATCTTAGAAATAAGCATTTACAACAAGACATAGCTAACTTAACAAATATATTTACAAAAGTAGAAAAAGATGTATATGCAGGAGTTAGTTTGCTAAAAGAAAATGAATGCGAAAATTCCATTGCCCTTATATCAATAAGGGGAGGTATTGGTTGTGGAATTATGTATAATGGAACTATTTTTAAAGGGAATAGTTCTATGGCAGGAGAAATAGGCCATATTTCAATTAATCCGTTAGGTCCAAAATGTAGTTGTGGTCAAAAAGGATGTGCAGAACAATACATATCTGATTATGCTTTAAAAGAAAGTCTTGGAATATCTATAAAGGAAATTATAGATAAAGGGAATAAAGGCGAAATTAAAAGTGTAAATGCCTTAAAAAGTGCTTGCGATAGTTTAGAGATATTATTAGGTTATGTTAATAAGTTTTATGACCCACAAGAAATTGTAATAAACTGTAAATGGCTATATGAAGTAGAGTATATACAGGAATATTTTAATAAGTTAATAGCTAAGTATAATAATATTGTTACTATTATATATGATAAATATAACTATGAAAAAGGTGCGGTTAATATAATTAAAAAAGAATTACTGTTTAATATTGAAAATAATATTTTACTAGGAGGATAAAGATGAAACAATTTTTACAAAAATATATAGAAGGGCAAATTAAGGTACTTAAACAAACAAATAGTGAATTACTATCACAAGTTTGTAAGATGATGTTAGAGGCAAGAGAAAATAGTTGCTCAATCTTCTTTGCAGGGAATGGTGGCTCAGCTGCCACAGCTTCACATTTTACAAATGATATGATAAAAGGTTTATCAATTAAAAATCAGAAACGATTTAAATGTTTTTCATTAGTTGATCAAGTGCCAGTTATTACAGCTATTGCAAATGATTATTCATATGATGATATATTTGTAGAACAATTAAAAAATTATGGAAGTAAGGATGATATTTTATTTGTAATTAGTGGAAGTGGTAATTCGAAAAATATTATTAAAGGAATTAAATATGCTAAATCAATAGGGATGAAGATAATAGGGTTTACAGGTAGAGATGGTGGTAAAATGAAAGAAATTTGTGATTTAACTGTTATAGCTGCTACCTGGGGGATGGAAGAAATAGAGGATATGCATATGATATGGGAACACAGTATTATTTGCACATTAAAAAATCAAATAGAAAAGGAAATCAAATAATGATATTTATCAATAAGGATATAAAAATAAGTAGAATACATTCAGTGGTTTTTGATTTTGATGGCACGTTGAGCCTTATACGAAAGGGCTGGCAAGAAATAATGACGCCATATTTTGTTGAAGTATTAATGAATACACCTAATCATGATTCTTTAGAAAAAGAGCGAGTATGTGCACGTGAATTTATTGATATATTAACTGGAAAACAAACTATATACCAATGTATAAGATTAAATGAAGAAGTAATTAAAAGAGGTGGAATTAGTAAAGAACCTTTATTATATAAAAATGAATATCACAGACGTCTATTAGAAAAAATAAAATATAGAAGAGAGGGATTAAAAAATAAAAGCATTGATAGGACTAAGTATATGGTTGTAGGAACTATTGAAGTATTAGAGATGCTACACTCTCATAAAGTTAATCTATATTTAGCAAGTGGTACAGATGAAAAATATGTTAAAGAAGAAGTTGAATTATTAGGATTAACAAAATATTTTGGTGAATATATTTATGGAGCTAGAGATGATTTTAAATTATTTTCAAAAGCTATGGTTATAAAAAATATTATAAATGAGAATAAACTACAAGGTTCATCCTTAGTAGGATTTGGTGATGGTTACGTAGAAATAGAAAATATTAAAGACGTAGGTGGTATTGCTATAGGTGTTGCTACAAATGAAGATACTATGATTGGAATGGATAAATGGAAATTGGAACGATTAACTCGAGCAAAAGCTGATGTAATAATAAGTGATTTTAGAAACATTAAAGAAATAGAAGATTTCTTATTTGGAGGTAAATAATATGTCCTTTGAAATGTTTGATAGAAGCAAATTGCAGTTAAAAGATTTAAATGAAAGAGAACATGATATAGATATATCTATTATGATGGATATATCTAAAAAACCTACACCTTTTAATAATGAGTCAATTGATATTATTGTAAAAAGAATAAAAGAAGCCAAGAAAAAAGGTGCTACGGTAATGATGATGATGGGAGCACATGTTATAAGAGCGGGATGTGGACCTTGGCTTATAAAATTAATGAAAGAAGGGTATATTTCTCACTTTGCTTTAAATGGTGCAGGAGCAATACATGATTTTGAATTCGCAATGATAGGAGCTACAACTGAAAGTGTTGCAAAGTATATAAGTGAAGGTCAATTTGGGTTATGGAAGCAATCGGGCCATATAAATGACTATATAAATAAAGGTGTAAAAGAAGGACTAGGGTTTGGAGAGGCTTTAGGTAAAGCTATTTGGGAAAATAATTTCAAATATAGGGATACCTCATTATTAGCAATGGGTTATAAATTGCATATACCAATAACAATTCATGTGGGTATTGGTCTTGATTTTATACACCAACATGCAAATTGTGATGGAGCATTAACAGGGTTAGGCTCTTACAGGGATTTTCTCATATATGCAAAATCAATACAAAATCTTGAAAATGGAGTATTTTTAAATTTTGGGTCCGCAGTGACAGGACCTGAGGTATATTTAAAAGCACTATCTATGGCGCGAAATGTTGCCCATCAAAATAATAAAGTAATATCTCATTTCACGACAGCAGTTTTTGACTTATTAGAAATTGATCAAAATACAAAAGACACACCTAAAAAATCAGATGCACGATATTATTTTAGACCATGGAAAACAATACTAGCTAGAACAGTTTCTGATGGTGGTAAAGGCTATTATATACAAGGCACACATGATTTAACTGTTTCAAATATAGCATATAAGTTATTACAAGGAGAACCAACGAATGAATAAAGCTGATATTTCTCGTTTATTTAATAATATTAACAATTTAAAAATAGGGGTAATTGGTGATTTTTTCTTAGATAAATATCTTATTATTGATAATAAATTAGATGAGCCATCAATTGAAACTAAACTAATGGCACATCAAGTTATCAATACACGCCAATACCCAGGAGCTAGTGGTACCATTTGTAATAATTTAGCAGCTCTTGGAATTGGTGATATTTATGCTGTAGGCTTTGTGGGGAATGATGGAAATGGGTTTGAGTTAAAAAAAGAATTAGATAAAATAGATATAAAGAGAGACTATCTTTTTGAAACGGATAAGATGGTTACACCAACATATATAAAACCTATGATGCTTAGGGATGGATATGAAGTTGAAAGTAATAGACAAGATATTAAGAATTTTAAAAATACAGATATAGAAATTGAAAATAAAATTATTAATTGTTTAGATGAAGTATTTAATATATGTGATGGAATAATTATATTAGACCAAATGGTTGAAAATAACTTTGGAGTTATAACTACTAAAGTAAGAGAAAAATTAATAGAATTAGGAAATAAATATAGTGATAAAATAGTATTTGCTGATTCTCGTGCACGAATTAAATTGTTTGAAAATATATTTATTAAATGCAATGATTTTGAAATATGTGAAGCTTTTAATATAAAAATAGATAAAAAGCCTAATATTAGCGATGTGTTTAAATGTGGAATAAAAATGTATGAGCAAAACAAAAAAACTATATTTGTCACTATGGGAAAAGCAGGAATTATAGTATTTAATAAAAATGGGATATATACCATACCAACTATAAAGGTAGAAGAGCCATATGACATATGTGGTGCTGGTGATTCTGTTACAGCAACTATTGTAAGTTTGCTTACGTTAGGTGCCAAGGATGAACAAGCAGCTTTTATTGGAAATATTGTAGCTTCAATTACTATTAAAAAAATAGGTATTACAGGTACAGCAAATATAACAGAAGTATTAAAAGCATATGATGACTATTTTTATAATATAGAGTATGTTAGGGAGAAAAGAAAATGAAAATTGCACTAGCTCAAATAATGCCTAAATTTATGGATGTATTATATAATGAAAAAAAAATGAAAAAAATGATTACTGAAGCAGGGGCCAATAATGCAGATATTATTGTTTTTCCTGAAACATTTTCAACTGGATATAACTTTTCATATATGAAAGATAACATTTATAAATTAGGAGAACAAACAACTAAAACTACTATTCCTTTAGCTTTAAAACTAGCTAGGAAATATAATATATACGTTATCATACCTATTATTTTTAAAGAAGATGACAAATTATACAATGCAGCTATTATTATTAATAATGAAGGTGAGGTTATTAATAAATATTATAAAAACCACTTATGGGATGAGGAGCAAACGTATTTTTCTTTTGGCAATAATGAATATAATGTATATGAAACACCATTTGGAAAGTTTGGTTTAATTATTTGTTATGATGTAGATTTTCCTGAAACTTCAAGAACTCTTGCTTTAAAAGGTGCAGATATTATATTTGTACCATCTGCTTGGGCGACAACACATAGACATTTGTGGGATGTGTTTTTACCTGCTAGGGCGTTAGAAAATACAGTGTATGTAGCAGGAATTAATTTGATAGGAGATAACGGGGATTTGCATTTTTTTGGGAATTCAAAAGTTTTTGATCCTACAGGTAAACTAATAAAAGAAGCTACAGAAGATATAGAAGAAATTTTATATTGTGAAATAGATATTGATATAATTAGTGAAATACGTAAAGATTTTCCTTATCTAAAAGAAAGAAGGGCGAATAAAATATCTTGGCCAAAATTTATTTAATTAGATATCTTTCTCTTTTACCTACTTTATCAAATTCATCAATGGAGCCATAAAAAGTCGGAATCTCCATAGGAATGAACTACTCTCATAGTATGATTTGATGATATTTAAACATTATAACTACATTTATCCAATATTTCCATTACTTTTATACTTTCTTCTATTGGTACAATTGGTTTTTTATTTAAAGCAAAAAACTCATAAACCTTATCGTAATATTGAATGTTTTTATATGCTGAAATGGGTATAATTTCTTCAATCCATTCTAAAATACCGGTATTATCATATTTTCTATTTTCAGCCATTAAAGTAGTTTGAAGTTTTAAACTCAATGGTTTTTTATCTTTTATATATTTTATTATCATATTGTCATCAGTAATAATAATAGAACCTTTATCTCCATAGATTATCCATTTATTATGCTTTATGTTGCTTGCCATATTTATATCCAGGTCGTATGTTATATCTTCTTTTGTTTCAAGGATTATTTTAACTACATCTTCAGCATCTCCTACTGATAATATCTTGTTCATTTTACAGTACACACTTTTAAAAGAAACATTAAATACATATAAAAAGACGTCAATAAAATGAGCTCCATAATTATATAACATCCCTCCACCGTATTTTTTTTGTGCTTGCCAATCATTTCGGGCGGTAAAGCCTGAAATGTTATAGTTTACCCTATATATATTACCTATTAAATTTTTTGATAAGCCATCTAATAAAGCGCTAGTTGTGGGAAACGTTCTATGCTGTTGATGTAACATTATTTTTTTGTTGTATTTTTGAGCTATAGAAACTAATTTCTTTGCTTGCGATAGATTTGGTGTCATAGGTTTTTCTAAAAAAACATTCTTACCTTTAGAAAATGCATAGGCGGTTTGTTCAAAATGAAAATTTGTAGGTGAGGCAATAACGACTAAATCGATATCTTCTTTGTCAATCATGGCTTTATAATCGGTATAAATATTAACATTGTATTTTTCTTTTACTTCGCTTAAACGTTTAATATTTGTATCAGTGCAAGCTATTACTTTAAAATGAGGATGTTTAAAGGGAATTTCTACATGTCTAGATAATCCCACTCTTCCTAGACCTATTGTAGCTATTTTTAATGTTTTCATAATAATATTCCTTTTTTATTTTATTATAACAAAAATACACAAAAAAAATTGACAAACTTTTAACAATCTCATATAATAAAAATGAAAAAAGTATTACTATAAGTAGTAAAAAGGAGAAAAGAAAATGAAAACTGATGTATTAATAATTGGAGGTAGCGCAGCAGGGTTAGTTGCAGCAATGACTGCAAAAGCGAATAATCCTAAAATGGATATTACTATTGTAAGAAAAGAAGAAACAGTTATGATTCCTTGTGGGATTCCATATATATTTGGTTCAGTAAAAACAAGTAACAACAACATCTTACCAGATGGAGGATTAAATAAACTTGGTGTTAATATTATTATAGATACTGTAATAAAAATTGATACCAATAATAAAATGTGTAAAACAAAAAATGACAAAGATATAGAATATAGCAAACTTATTATTACTACAGGTTCTATACCTATAATGCCTTCTTGGCTTGAAGGTAAAAATTTAGAAAATGTTTTTGTGATTCCTAAAGAAAAAACATATTTAGATGAGTTTCATAAAAAATTAGATGAATTAAATAAGATAGTGGTAGTAGGCGCAGGGTTTATTGGGATTGAAGTATCAGATGAACTAAATAAGATTGGAAAAGATGTTACGGTAATAGAAATTTTACCACGAATATTAGGGCTAGCATTTGATGATATTTTAGCTAAAGAGGCAGAAGAGTGCTTAATTAACAGGGGAGTTAAAGTAAATATAGGTATAGGTGTTAAAAAAATACTTGGAAATAACAAAGTAGAAGGTGTATTACTTAATAATGGAGAAATAATAAAAGCTGATTGTGTGATTTTGTCTTTAGGATACAAACCTGAAGTAACTCTTTCAAAAGAGGCAGGATTAAAAATCAATGAATATGGCTTTATTGAAGTAGATCAATATAGAAGAACAAGTGAAAAAGATATATTTGCAGCAGGGGATTGCTCAGAAAAAAGAGATTTTTCTACAGGTAAATTAAGTAAAACTATGTTAGCGTCAACTGCTTGTGCTGAAGCGAGAGTTGCGGCAATGAATTTATTTAAGTTATCAACTGTTAAAACTTTTAGAGGAACTATAGGCATTTATTTTACAGCTATTGGAGATACAGCGTTTGGTGTTGCTGGATTAAATAAAGGGCAAGCGGAAAAAGAAGGATTTGAAGTTGTAGCAGGTTCTTTTAAAGGAATTGATAGACATCCTGGAAAACTAGATGATTCTCATTCACAAATGGTTAAATTAATTGTTTCTAAAGAAAATGGAGTGATTTTAGGAGGAGAAGTTATTGGAGGAAAAAGTGCTGGGGAATTAACAAATGCTATAGGTTTTATTATTCAAAACAATATGACAATTAATGATTTGATTTTATCTCAAATTGGCACTCATCCAATGTTAACCGCGTCACCAGCGGGTTATCCACTAATAAAAGCTGCTGAAATAGTGGCAAAAACTTTAAGAGATAATTAAAATTGTATTTTTAACTGAAACAAGGCATATTTTATATAGGCCTTGTGTTTTATGTATAAATATATCCTTGATTTTTTCTAAAAATAATATATAATATTTAATAAGTAGAATAGTAGTATGGTAGGACAATTTAATAAATTTGTAAGATGTATGGTATTTATGCCCTTATGCTTTAGTTATTCTACTGTTTAAAGGGCTTTTATTTTATTTATTTGTCTGAGTAAGAAGAGGGAGGTTAATATGTTTGGTATTACAGATTTTTGGATTTATATTGTTTTTATTCTGTGTATTGCTAGCGCACTTTTATGTGTTGTTTATGGAATTGTTAATTGGAATAAAGGAAATAATGACGAACAAGAATTAAAAAAAGATGAAGAATGGGAAAATGCAGAGCAAAAAATCGAAGAAAGTGTTTAGGGGGTGAATTATTTTGACAATTCAAATTATTGTTATTGTAGTGTATCTTGCAATAGTAGGATACTTAGGCTATCTAGGATATAAAAATACAAAAAATTCTAGTGATTATTTAGTTGGAGGAAGAAAAATTCATCCAATGGTTATGGCTTTATCATATGGGGCCACATTTATTAGTACATCAGCCATAGTTGGTTTTGGTGGAGTAGCAGCTCAATTTGGTATGAGTTTATTATGGCTAACATTTTTAAATATATTCTTAGGTATATTTATAGCATTTGTTTTCTTTGGTAAAAGAACAAGAAGAATGGGACATAACATGAATGCCCATACATTCTCAGAATTTATCGGTAAAAGATATAAATCAAAATTTATACAAAAGTTTTCAGCTTTAATAATATTCTTATTTATGCCATTATATACAGCTGCAGTTATGATTGGAGCTTCACGTTTTATAGAAGCACAATTAAATATTAACTATAGTGTAGCATTGTTCGCATTTTCTATTATCATTGCTATATATGTATTCTTTGGTGGTTTAAAAGGAGTTATGTATTCAGATGCGTTCCAAGGAACTATTATGTTTGTAGGAATGTTAATACTATTAATTTCAGTTTATAGTGGTTTAGGTGGCGTAACCGCTGCACATGAAAAATTAGCAGCATTATTTGCAAATCCTGTAGTTACAAAAGAAATGATTATGGCACCGCCTGGATTTATGGGGTGGCTTAATATGCCAGCAAGCGGATCTATTACTGCTTGGATAGTTATTTCATCCATTGTAATGGGTGTTGGAATTGGTGTTTTAGCACAACCACAACTTGTTGTAAGATTTATGACAGTAAAAAGTGATAGAGAATTAAACAGAGCTATTCCAATTGGTGGATTATTTATTTTAATGATGACAGGTGTTGCTTTTATAGTAGGACCGCTATCAAATGTATATTTCTTTGAAAAATTTGGAATGACTGCAATGGCTTATGCGAAATCATTAGGCTCAGGTTCAGGCGCTATTATTCCGGCATTTTTAAATAACTTTATGCCAGAATGGTTTTCAACTGTTTTCTTAGTTGTTATTATTGCAGCTGGAATGTCAACAATTAGTTCGCAATTTCATGCTATTGGTACAGCTGTTGGAAGAGATTTATTCTTTTCTAAAAATAAAGATGAAAAACAAAATATGTTATTATCTAGAATAGGAATGTTAGTTGCTATTATTGTAACTATATTACTTGCATATGTATTGCCAACAATTTGGAATGATTCAATTGCAATTTCAACAGGATTATTCTTTGGTATTTGTGCGGCTTCATTCTTACCATTATATGTAGGGGCGTTATATTTTAAAAATATTAGTAAAAAAGCTGCTATATGGGGTATGATGTCTGGATTTACTTCAAGTATGTTATGGATGATGTTTGTACATGGCAAGGAATCAAAAGTTTTAATGATTAGTAATCTTATTTTTGGTAAAGCAACTATTGCACCAGCAGGTACTATTATTGCATTTATTGATCCAATAGTTATTTCACTAACTCTTTCAATTATTGTAACACTTGTTGTAGGCTTAATATCTAAGCATAAGTATGAAAAAGAACATATAGAAGAATGCTTTGAAGGTATTGGAAAGTAAAGTATTATTTAATACTTTAAAAAAGGATCTGATTATATATCAGGTCCTTTTTAAAAGTTTTGTTACATTTGTGTAACAAAGCTATATTTTAAATATCTAAAGTATATAATGCTAATATATAAAATGAATTTTACTTATAGGAGGGGAAAAGATGAAAACAAGAAAACTTTTAGCAGTTGTAGTAGCAGTAGCTATGCTAGTATCTTTGTTCTCAGTACCAGTATTTGCCGCAGGCGAAGCT
>Ga0256913_10000638_pt1 | contig 18304 bp, 18 predicted proteins | sample Axial_MatmetaG_FD_185970 | JGI IMG/M metagenome (GOLD analysis project Ga0256913, IMG submission 185970) | Deep-sea worm associated microbial mat communities from Axial Seamount, Juan de Fuca Ridge, Pacific Ocean - Axial_Mat | ecosystem: Environmental > Aquatic > Marine > Oceanic > Microbial... | reverse complement strand
GCACTCCAAACTCCAAACTCCAAACTTCAAACTCCAAACTTAAAATCTGTTATCTCCATCCAGTAAATCGCCCAGTCCACCTAAAATACTGCCTTCTCCACGGCGTTTTCCTCCGGCTCTTGGGGCAGAGGCAATTACTCTGTCGGCCAAACGACTAAAAGGTAACGACTGAACCCAAACGGTTCCGGGGCCCTGCATGCGGGCATAAAACACACCTTCGCCGCCAAACAGTGTATTTTTAATTCCTCCTACAAACTGAATATCGTAATCAACGGTAGCTGTAAATCCTACAAGACTGCCAGTATCAACTTTAAATACTTCGCCGGGTTGAAGATCTCTTCTGTATAAAGTACCGCCAGCATGCACAAAGGCCATCCCGTCGCCTTCCAGATTTTGAAGGATAAATCCTTCACCGCCAAAAAAACCTGCTCCGATTTTTTTTGTAAACTCTAAGCCTATGGAGACGCCTTTGGCTGCACATAAAAAAGCATCTTTCTGACAAATCAATTTACCTGAATGTTCTGACAGGTCAATTGGGATAATCTTTCCCGGAAAGGGAGCCGAAAACGAAACATGCTTTTTGCCGCTACCCATGTTTGTAAAGGCTGTCATAAACAGGCTTTCACCTGTTAGTACCCGTTTTCCTGCCGAGAATAATTTCCCCATCAGGCTGTCGTTTTGTTTCGATCCGTCGCCAAAAATAGTATTCATTTCGATGGAATCGTCCATCATCATCATGGCACCCGGTTCCGCCATCACCGTTTCCGTCGGGTCCAGTTCTATCTCGACGAACTGCATGTCGTCACCATAAATTTTGTAGTCTATTTCATGTGCATTCATATCTTGAATTTTTGTGTTGATTCATTTGCAACTAATCAGAGTATTAACAGAAACAACAATAAGGACTTACAATAATATCTCATCATCTTTAGTATTACTTTGTACTTCTTCGAGATGCTTTGCGTAATTTTTCAACCAAAATAAACAGAGCTGTATCACAAAGAACCACCAATAAGTCACTAAGCTTCACAAAGAAGGTTTATTCCCATTAATATTTAATCCTATACCAGTCACAATCTTTTTTAATTTTCAACAAATATAAAACAAAAGAAGCTGAGTGAAGAGAAGAGAAGTTAGTTCTGTTGGTAAAAAGTCATGATCTCTGTTTCTCTCCTTGCAGTTCCATTTATTCTGAATAAATGCTAACAATGTTTAATCAGCAGTAATTATCATAAATTAGTTAATCACGGCAATAGCTTTATCTTTGCAAGATTTGAAAAACAACAAACTTGCTTGCAGCATTAAGGTTGATATATGAATACAAATAAACATAAAATGAGGCGAAAGGATAAAGAAATAATTGATGAGAACACCATTAAAGAAATTTTAGAAAAATCATCTGTATGCCGACTGGGATTGTTTGACGATGAATTCCCATATGTGGTTCCTCTGAATTATGGATATCAAAATAACGCGCTCTATTTTCATTGTGCTTTAGAGGGAAAGAAAATCGAACTGATTAAGAAAAACAATAAAGTAGGGTTTGAAATAGAACAGGCATATGAAGTAATAAAAAATGATGTTTCTTGCAGGTGGACTACCAGATACCGCTCAGTTATGGGAACCGGTTCAATTCAAATCATCTCGGATTTTAATAAAAAGAAAGAAGGCCTGGATGTTATTATGCAACACCATGGAAAACATGAAAATGAATACAGCAAAAAGAGTATCGACGGTATATTAGTCCTGAAGCTTACCATTAATAGTTTGTCGGCAAAACAGTCGGGAAGCTGGAAATAAATTCATCTTTGCAAGAAAATACCAAATACTGTTTTGCTTTCGTTTTTAAACTAACAACCCGGTAAGCTAGTAGAATCACTTTTATACATCTCAACAATATTTGGTTTAATAAATACTAAAAGAAACCATTTTGTTTCCTCCATTGTCATTAAAATAACTTTTGTCCTTATCCCATAAAGTTACAATTATGAAATCTGTTTATACCATTGCCTTATCATTATTGGTTGTTTTATCAACCCCATTTTTAATAAACCGTATTGTCTGCCCTGAAAAACCACTACCAGTCCAAGAGAGAATTCCCAACGATTGGTTTTTTAATCAACGGGCTTATCCCTACGAACAGATAAACCACAAAGCGTTTTTACAGGCGTTACAAACAGCCACCCGACAACAGACCAGGTTGACAAGCAGAGAATCGGTTTGGGAATTTGCCGGGCCAACCAATATAGAGGGAAGAATAACAGATATTGAATTACTTCCGGGCGACCCTCAAACTATCTTTTTAGGTTCTGCACAAGGTGGTGTATTCAAAAGCACTGATGCCGGGAACAATTGGACACCAATACTTGACAATGCAGGCAGCCTGTCAATAGGAGATATCGCCATCTCTCAATCCGATCCATCAATAATTTATGTGGGAACAGGGGAAGCAAACGCGGGAGGCGGATCGTTAGCCTATGATGGAACCGGTATTTACAAAAGTACAGATCAGGGACAATCATGGCAGTTTACAGGTTTAGAAGATGGTGGCTCAATTGGCAGAATGGTAGTTGACCCAACCAACCCCGACATTGTATATGTTGCTGCCATGGGTCATCTTTTCGCTGATAACAACCAGTGTGGAATTTTTAAAACTACCGATGGCGGCACAACCTGGCAGCAGAAACTATTTATCTCCGACTCTACCGGAGCAATTGATGTTGTTATCAACCCTCAAAACCCCAATATTATTTATGCTGCCATGTGGGAACGCGTAAGAAGACCTAACAGAAGAAGCTATGGTGGTGAAACATCAGGAATCTACAAATCAACCGATGGTGGCGAAAACTGGACAGAGCTTTCTAACGGACTACCAACTACCGCCGCTGATAAAGGAAGAATAGGTATTGATATATCTAACAGTAACCCGGAAGTTCTATATGCGATTTATGCTGATCGCACGGGCTACTTTAAAGGTATTTACAAAACAACAAATGGAGGTTCAAGCTGGACACAAAAGGATAATGGCATCGATGATAATGCTTATGCATCATATGGGTGGTGGTTTGGCCGTATTAAAGCAGACCCCGTAAACTCCAACATTGCTTATGTTATTGGGTTTTTTCCTTACAAAACAACAAATGGCGGCAATCAATGGTACTCCATTGGCAATTGGGATATGCATGTAGATCAACATGCAATGGCAATAAATCCAAACAACAACAGTATTATTTACATTGGAAACGATGGAGGTTTTTATTCTTCTTCAAATGGAGGAACAACCTGGGGATGGTCGGCACAATTGCCCATTACACAGTTTTATTCGTGCGAAGTAGAAGAGCAGAACCCTCATCGAATCTACGGTGGTGCTCAGGATAATGGTATAAACCGAACTCCTTCCGGGTCGTTAGATGACTGGGAGGAAATATATGGCGGTGACGGACTTCGGATAGTAATTGATCCTCAAAACAACAATTATATTTATGCCGAATCTCAACGCGGTAATTTAGGACGATCTTCCGATGGAGGTGAATCCTTTGAGTCAGCCACTTCCGGAATTTCTTATAATTCCCGGTTTAACTGGAATGCTCCCATCGCGCTTGACCCACAAAACCCTAAAACTGTTTATTTCGGTGCTCAGTATCTATATAAATCAACCAACCATGCTGATTATTGGACCAGCATTAGTGGCGACCTAACCAATGGAAACCAGCCGGGCAACCTTACTTTCAATACGCTTACTACCATTTCGGTATCACCGTTGAACAGCAACCTGATTTATACAGGCAGCGATGACGGCAACGTGTGGTTTACTGCTAACGGGGGAACTAACTGGACAAAAATTTCAGACAATCTTCCCAACCGATGGATTACTTCGGTTGTTGCCGACCCTACAATTGAAAACAGAGTTTATGTTACTATATCAGGATACCGCTGGGATGAATACATTCCACATGTACTCAGATCGGATGATAATGGTACCAACTGGGTTGATATTTCGACAAACTTACCGGAATCGCCGGTTAATGAAATAGTTATAGACCCGGTAACTCCCAATTATCTTTATGTAGCCACCGATATGGGAGTTTATTACTCTGACAATAACGGTGACTCATGGTATCCGGCAGGAAACGGAATGCCGATTATAGTGGTAAACGACTTAAGATTGCACAACCCTTCACGTACACTTATTGCTGCTACCTATGGAAGAGGAATGTACAAACTGGATCTGGATATTCTTACTAATTTAAACAGTGTAACAGCTTCTAAAAAGCCAATAATTCACTATTACCCAAATCCGTTTTCAGATAAAATTTACATATCATTTGATGAAGAGTTAGAAAATGCAGAAATAAATATTATCAACATACAGGGAATAACCGTTGCCAACGTCTTTTCAGGTAATATTGAAAAAAATCAAACATTAACTTGGAATGGCAATAACAATTCCGGTAATCGTCAGCCTCCAGGAGTCTATTTTGTTATACTAACAGAAAGCGGTAAAGTGAGTTCAAAAAAAATAGTAATACGTTAATACAGTTTCTTTTCGTAAGAAAAACATTCGATAAACCATTCACTCTGTCACTATATATTCAACTAATATAGTTCGCAGTTTTACTATAGCATCTCTTTGTATACCGTTAACTTTTGCAGGTAATCTAACCTTCTTTTAAAGTAAAAACTAGTGTTTAACCTGCATATTTATGCGGCTACCACTTTCGTAACCTTGTCGCAAAATTCACTGAGACAGAACGCTTTTTTTCCTAATTTCGCCACCTTTAATTATTATGTTAATTCACACAAACAATCATGACACTTATAAAATCAATCTCAGGAATTAGAGGCACCATTGGCGGAAATACCGGCGATAATTTAACACCCCTGGATGTGGTAAAGTTTACTGCCGCTTTTGGTAACATTATTAAAGAGGAAAATTTTGGTAAAAAAGTAAAATTTGTGGTTGGGCGCGATGCCCGCATCTCGGGTAAAATGGTTGAATCGTTGGTGATTGCGACTTTGTCAGGAATGGGAATTGATGTGATTAACCTGGGGTTTTCAACCACGCCAACGGTAGAGATAGCAGTAACTGACAGCAACGCCGATGGCGGAATAATTCTTACTGCCAGCCACAACCCGAAGCAATGGAATGCTTTGAAACTGCTTAACGGAAAAGGAGAGTTCATCTCTGATGAAATTGGTAAAAAAGTTCTGGAAACAGCAGAAAAAGAAGACTTCTACTTTGCTGAAGTGGATGATCTGGGAAAAATTTCAGAAAACAACACCTACATTGATAAACACATTGAAGAGGTGCTGAATTTGGAGCTGGTGGATGTTGAGCTTATAAAAAAAGCCGGTTTTAAAATAGCCGTTGACGGAGTTAATTCAACCGGTGGTATTGCTATTCCTCAGCTCTTAAAAGCTTTGGGAGTTAAAGAGGTTGTTGAGTTGTATTGCGAACCTACCGGCGACTTCCCTCACAATCCTGAACCGTTACCGGAAAATCTGAAAGCAATATCAAAAACAGTTGTTAATCAAAAATGTGATTTAGGCATTGTTGTCGACCCCGACGTTGACCGACTGGCTTTTGTAATGGAAAACGGTGAGATGTTTGGTGAAGAATACACGCTGGTTGCCGTTGCCGATTACATTTTGGAAAATAAACCCGGCAACACGGTTTCCAATTTGTCATCAACAAGGGCTTTGAGAGATGTAACCGAAAAACATGGCGGTAAATATTCAGCTTCTGCTGTTGGCGAAGTAAACGTAGTAGCCAAAATGAAAGAAGTTGAGGCTGTAATTGGTGGTGAAGGCAACGGAGGCATCATTTACCCTGATCTGCATCTTGGAAGAGATGCACTGGTTGGTGTTGGGTTATTCCTTACCTATCTGGCTCAAAAGAAGATGAAAGTATCTGAACTCAGAAAAACATTTCCTGAATATTTTATCTCTAAAAACAAAGTTCAACTCCCTCCTGATGCTAACCTTCAGGCAATGTTTGAGATTGTAATGCAGCACTTTCCCGATAACGAAATACTTACGATTGACGGCGTTAAAATAGAATTTGACGAAGGCTGGGTTCATCTTCGCTCTTCCAATACAGAACCTATATTAAGAGTATATGCCGAAGGTAAAACACCTGCCATGGCAGAAGATTATGCTTCGCTGGTGATTGGAATACTTGATTCAATTATGAATTTTTAATGAGTGAATACTTTCTGAATTGAAACAAGACAGCATTGCTTGCTAGTAAAATATTATTGCTTGCTAGTAAAATATTAAAGATAAATGGTTCAGACAATTAACAATACAGTTGATTTTGTAAAACGAACCCTTTCAAAAGCTGAGGGCGGTCACGACTGGTGGCATATATACCGGGTTTGGCAGTTGTCGAAACAGATTGCTTCGAAAGAGGAGAATGTAAATTTGACTGTTGTAGAGCTAGGTGCTTTGTTACACGATATTGCCGATTCAAAGTTTTATGATGGAGATGAAGAGATCGGGCCACGACTGGCAGCTAAATTTTTAAAGAAGGAAAATGTTGAGGATTCAGTTGTTGAACACGTCATCAACATCATTCGGAATATTTCATTCAAAAACAGTTTTGAAGATCAAACATTTAGTTCCAAAGAGCTGGATATTGTTCAGGATGCCGACCGACTGGACGCCATTGGCGCCATTGGTATTGCCCGAACTTTTAATTATGGCGGGCATAAAGGAAGAACTCTATACGATCCGGCTATTAAGCCAGAGGAGAACCTGAATAAAGAAACATATAAAAAAAGTACAGCACCAACCATCAATCATTTTTATGAAAAACTACTGTTGCTTAAGGATAAAATGAATACGAAAACAGGAAAGGAGATGGCCGTCAATCGTCATAAATTTATGGAACAGTATTTGAAGGAGTTTTTCGACGAATGGGAAGGAATAAAATAATTTAAAAAATATACAGATGAAAAAACTACTCATATTATTATCAATTTTTATAGTTACTGTCCAATCTTGTAAAGAGGTTAAGAAGCTAACTCAATTCAATATGGATTACAAGGAGGAGATAACCATACCGGCTACTTTAGGCATCAACCTGCCAATCGACATTTGGACACCCGACATCCCAACCAACTCAACTTCAACTTTCGAGTCGAACAATACACACAAAGATTTAATCGAGCAGATCATCCTCAAAAAAATGGAAATGACCATTAAAGATCCTGCCTCATCAACCTGGGATTTCCTGAAAAAGATTGAGATTTATATTGAAGCTGACGGACTGGCAGAAAAAAAGATTGCCTGGATGGAAGATATCCCTCAAACAGGATTAAAATCAATTGAACTGGAAGTTTCATCCGAAGACCTTAAAGAATACATAAAAAAAGATGAATACAAACTCCGTACAAAAACAGTTACCCGCCAGTTAATTTCGCACGACACTAAAGTTGAAGTATCTACAAGATTTTTTGTTGATGCAAAAATACTGGGACTTTAAGAACCTTTAAACCGTTTTTCAATTAACAGACATATAATCCTTGCTTCATTCAGGAGCAAGGATTTTTAATATCTTTGCATTCAAAATAAAGAAATCGTGGAAATTTTAGATAAACTGGAAGTAATAAAGAATCGTTGGGAAGAAATTGGTGAACAGATGAACGACCCCGAGGTAATGTCGGATGTAAAAAGGTTTGTAAAGCTCAACAAGGATTACCGTGAACTGGAACCCATTGTGAATACTTACAAAGAGTACAAGAACATCATCGGGAATATTGAAAGTGCTAAAGAAGTTTTAGACACAGAAAAAGATCCTGAATTCAGGGAAATGGCCAAAGATGAGCTGGAAGAACTGATTCCTAAAAAAGAAAAACTGGAAGAAGATATCAGGATTCTGCTTATTCCAAAAGATCCTGAAGACAGCAAAAATGCCGTTGTTGAGATCAGAGCCGGAACCGGTGGCGATGAAGCCAGTATTTTTGCCGGCGACCTTTTCAGGATGTATCAGAAATTCTGCGAAAGTAAAAAGTGGAAAGTTGAAGTCATCAACATCAGCGAAGGAACCTCAGGTGGATTTAAAGAGATTGTTTTTAATGTAACCGGCGACGGTGCTTACGGACTGCTTAAATTTGAATCCGGGGTACACCGTGTACAGCGGGTTCCAAAAACCGAAACTCAGGGACGAATCCATACCTCAGCAGCATCGGTGGTAGTTTTGCCCGAAGCCGATGAGTTCGACATTGAGCTTCACGACAAAGATATTCGTAAAGATACCTATTGTTCATCAGGTCCCGGAGGACAGTCGGTTAATACAACATACTCTGCCATTCGGTTAACGCATATTCCAACGGGTATTGTTGTTACCTGTCAGGATGAAAAATCACAGCTTAAAAACCTTGCCAAAGCAACAAAAGTATTGCGTACAAGACTTTATGAACGTGAATACAGCAAGCATCTTGAAGAGATGTCGTCTAAACGAAAAACCATGGTATCAACCGGCGACCGTTCAGCAAAGATCAGAACCTACAACTGGCCCCAGGGACGCGTTACCGATCATCGTATCAACCTGACCATGTATAACCTAAATGCCATTATTGATGGCGATATCCAGGAAATCATCGAAAAGCTGCAAATGGCTGAAAATGCCGAGCGACTTAAAGAGGAGTTCGATAGTTAGGTTAGTGAATGAGTAAAGAATAGATTTATGAACTACTCCCAGCTTTTTGATCTGATAAAGAAAAAACAATCTTTCCTATGTGTTGGACTTGATACCGATATTAATAAAATTCCTGTATTCTTGTTAAAAGAAGCAGATCCGATTTTTGAATTCAACAAAGCCATTATTGATGCTACTTTACCTTATACGGTTTCCTACAAACCAAATCTGGCATTTTATGAGGCGTTGGGGGTAAAAGGATGGGAGAGTCTTCAAAAAACTGTTGAATATATCCGTTCGTTAAATCAACCTGTTTTTATCATTGCCGATGCCAAACGTGGCGACATTGGAAATACTTCGGCCATGTATGCTCAAACCTTCTTCGAAACCATGGATTTCGATGCCGTAACCCTATCGCCTTACATGGGACTGGATACCGTTTCACCCTTTTTAAATTACAAGGAGAGATGGTCGGTATTACTGGCGCTCACTTCAAACCAAAGCGCAACTGATTTCCAGTATTTTGAAAACAAAAAAGGGGAAAAACTCTTTGAGCAGGTTTTGGAGACTTCAAAATCGTGGGCTGACAAAAATCAACTAATGTATGTGGTAGGAGCTACCAAAGCAGAGGCTTTATCGGATATCAGGAAAATTGTTCCGGAGCATTTTCTGTTGGTTCCCGGGGTTGGAGCTCAGGGTGGTAGTTTAAGTGAAGTGGCTAAATACGGGATGAACAGCCAATGCGGGCTATTGGTAAATTCATCCAGAGGAATTATTTATGCATCAGGAAAAGAAGATTTTGCTACAATAGCAGGAAAAAAGGCCAAAGCAATGCAACAGGAAATGACCGGGCTGCTTCGTAATATCCTTTAAAACTTTTTTAGCTTTATTTTAATCGTTGTATCACCATCAAATTTAAAATAGCAATCATCAAAATGAGGAGCTGATAGTATAGGGTGATAGTTATTTGAAAATCCAAATACTTCTTTTGGTATTCCAATAAAACTCTTAGTCATCTTTCCGTCAGAATTTCTGTCCTGATAGGTTGTAACAGCATATACTCCTTTAGGAATATCCTTGAAAACAAGTAACTCTTCGCTTGTTGTTGCCTTAATTATACGTGTACGATACTCCTTACCGATTAATAAAAAGTCATCTTGATTATTATAAACAGAAACTACTATTTGCCCACGGTTTGGTTCTATTCCCGACAAGAAGACGGTCAAATCATTAGCTGTATTTTGTGCAAAATAACCACATAGAAACAAAAATATCACCATCAATAACTTCATAATAATTCATGTTTAGGACAACAACACTAATTGACAAATCCTAACGTTTATGAAGCCCACACTCTCTGGTATCAGGATTTTCCCACCACCAGCGACCTGCCCGTGGATCTTCGCCCGGTAAAATTGCACGCGTGCAAGGTTGGCATCCAATGCTGATAAATCCCTTTTTATGTAATGGGTTATAAGGAATATTATTTTTCTTTATCCGTTCCCAAACCTCATCTTCAGTCCAGTTAATTAACGGATTCAGCTTTAAAAGATTATTATTATCATCCCATTCAACCATCTGCATATCAACACGCGTTACCGACTGTTCGCGCCGCAAACCGGTAATCCAAACTTTCAGTCCGCTAAGCGCCCTTGCCAATGGTTTCAACTTACGTATATTGCAACACAACTTCCTGTTCTCGATACTACTGAAAAAAAGGTTCATTCCCTTTTCATGAACCATTCCTTCAACATCTGCCGATTCAGGAAAAAACACCTCGATTTCTTTGTCATATTTTTTTGATGTACGATCAATTAAATCATAAGTTTCCGGAAAAAGTCTTCCTGTATCCAACGTAAAAATTCTGGCCTCAGGATCAATAACAACAACCATTTCAGTTAATAGCTGATCCTCCACACTCATACTCGACGAGAGAGCAATCTCCTCCTTGAACTCCTTCAAAAAAAAAGATAACATTTCTTCAGCACTTCCCTTACCAAACCTCTTGTTCCAACTATCAATAATCTTTTGCTCAATCATAACACTCCAATAATTTTTTTACAAAAATAGCGAAAAAGGATGGGGAAAGTTAAAAACCTTACTTTTGCCCAAAATTTTATTGTATGCCTTATCTCAATGATAGAATAGCTGCGTTTTCCGCCTTGGGTAAGTTGTTAAGAAGCTTGAATAACCGCGAGCAAGTTGATTTAGTTGCCGGCGGAAACCTGAAGGAAAAAGTTATAAAACTTTATGAATTAATTGAAACTGCCCAACAGTATAATGGTTGGTTTTCTCCTGATTTTGTTAAGCACGCACTGATTTCGTTGGGTGAAAGTCTTCAGAATGAAAAGCTTGAACAGTGGATTGAAAATTATAAGGAGGAATTCAATGGCTTTAATGCTTCTAAAACGGTGGCAGTGGTAATGGCAGGGAATGTGCCTGCTGTGGGTTTTCACGATTTCCTTTCGATTCTGATTTCAGGACACAGGATTCTTGCTAAGTTGTCGTCGGATGATGATAAGCTGATACCTGCCATTGCGGATATTCTGATTGAACTGGAACCTGGTTTTGCGAAATACATTGAATTTACGGGTGATCAGTTAAAGAATTTCGATGCCGTTATTGCCACAGGCAGTAACAATACATCGAGATATTTTGACTATTACTTTGGGAAATATCCCAATATCATCCGAAAAAACCGGAATGGAGTTGCCATATTAACCGGTTCAGAAAGTCAGGATGAGTTAGAAGCACTTGCCGATGATGTCTTTCTCTATTATGGGTTAGGTTGCCGGAATGTTGCCAGACTGTTTGTACCCGCTAATTACAACTTCAACCCAATACTGGAGGTATTTGCCAAACGAAAAGAAATTGCAGAGAACAACAAATACTATAACAACTACGAGTACAACAAAGCTATTTATCTAATAAACAGCTCTAATCATTTTGATACCGGAAATCTTCTGTTAACAGAAAACAGTAGCTATGCTTCTCCGGTAAGTGTTCTTTACTACTCCTTTTATCAAAATCCGGAAGCATTAAACAATGAGCTGATGATAACCAAACATCAGGTTCAATGTGTAGTTTCGGCTACAGATCTGATTAAAGACAAAATACCGTTTGGCAAATCACAATCACCTGAGCTTTGGGATTATGCTGATGGCGTTGACACCATGAAGTTTTTATTAAGCATTGAATAACAACAGATTAAAACTGATTAATCATTCACCACAAAATTGAAAGAAATTAATTTGCAAATTATTGATAAAATGTTAGGATATTAAGTTGAATGTTAATATTTTTGCACCCCTTTAAATAAAGCATCGAAAAACATAAAGAAATGAAGAAAGATATCCACCCAACAAATTACAGACTGGTTGTATTTAAAGATATGTCGAACGACTATGCTTTCATCACCAAGTCAACAGTAAACACCAAAGATACCATTGAATGGGAAGACGGAAATGAATATCCGTTGGTAAAACTTGAGATTTCACACAAATCACACCCTTTCTTCACAGGTAAAATGAAACTTGTGGATACAGCCGGTCGTGTGGACAAGTTTATGAATAAATACAAAAAGCATTACACCAGAAAAACTCAGGACGACGAATAGATCCTGCATTTCTGAAAATATACAAAAGCCCTTTCCAAAATGGAAAGGGCTTTTTTGTTGCGATACATTTTGTTAAAAGCCTTTAGTATCTAATCAATAATATTCTTTCAATTTTTAACAATACATTATGTAATCTGTTGGTTCCGGCTTATTCGGATTAAGATGAGATAATTACAAACAAAAAAAGGCTCGCAATGCGAGCCTTTTTTAATTCTTATAAGTGTACTTTATTTTAAAATACTCTTGCCTATAACCAAACGCTGAACCTGATTGGTTCCTTCGTAAATCTGGCAAAGCTTGGCATCGCGCATCATTTTCTCAACAAGATAATCGGTTGAGTAACCATCACCGGCCATCACCTGAACGGCATCGGTAGTAACTTTCATAGCCACATCCGAAGCATAAAGTTTAGCCATTGCCGAAAGCATATTCTTCTGGCGGTGACCTGTATCGTACATCCATGCTGAATACCAGGTAACCAATCGGGCAGCTTCAATCTCAGTAGCCATATCAGCCAGCATAAAGCTTACGCCCTGATTAACAGTAACCGGTTTTCCGAACTGAATACGGTTCTTACCCCAGTCGCGGGCAGTTTCAAAAGCAGCTCTCGCATTACCAACACTCAAAGCAGCAACACCCGTACGGGTACGTTCAAAAGTTTTCATAGCCAGCACAAATCCCTGACCTTCGCCCCCGATTAAGTTCTCTTTTGGAACCTCAACATCTTCAAAAATAAACTCGGTTTGCATCGAAGCACGTTGTCCCATTTTACTTAAGTTTGAAACAACCTTTACTCCGGGTGAGCTGGTTGGAACCACAAATGCAGAAAGGCTACGAGCACCTCTTTCAGGATCAACCAAAGCAAATACTGTAATGAATTCTGAAACGCCACCATTGGTGATAAAACGCTTGTGACCATTCATAATGTATTTGTCCCCTTTCAGAATAGCTGTGGTTTTAATACCTGCTACATCAGAACCTGCATTAGGTTCGGTTAAAGCATAAGCAGCAACTCCTTTGGCTTCAATAATCTGTCCGAAAAAACGTTTCTTTTGCTCATCGCTGGCACCCAACAATAAAGGTGTTAAAGCCAAAGTGTTAGCATCCATACAAATACCAATACCTACACAGCCGGCACCCAGCTCCTCCGAAGAGATAGCACTATCGAAAATGTTATGACCATGTCCGCCAAACTGCTTCTCAACAGGACCGTTCATCAAACCTTCGTCGTATGCCTTTTTAACCACTTCCCATGGAAATTCTGCCGACTCATCGTATTTTCTGGCATTAGGAATCATCTCGCGCTCTGCAAAATCTCTTACTTTCGCTTGCAGTTCTAACTGCTCTTTTGTTAATGAAAAATCAATCATTGTATTATTATTTAATTTAAGTATTTGAAATTGTATCCTTTATAATAATTTAGAATTTTCAACTGCTAACAAAAATAATCCTTTATATTTATCTTTTTCAATTTTATAAGAAAATTAAGATTATTTAAACCTCTGTACAAATAAGAAAAATAATGAATTACCTTCCCTTTCAAAAAGGATTTAAAACCTATCTTCAACTTGAAAGAGGCTTGTCAGAAAACACATTAGCAGCCTATTTACACGACGTTGCGCTTCTTTTCGATTTTCTTTCAGAGCAAAGAGAAGGTAAAAGTCTGACAAAAGTAACCTATGATGACCTAAAGGATTTCATTGCTTTTATAAACCAAATTGGCTTGGGACCCTATTCGCAGGCAAGAATTATTTCCGGAATCAGGGCTTTCTTTAAATATCTTGATTTGGAAAACATCATTGAAACCGATCCGTCAGAACTTTTGGAATCCCCAAAACTTGGAAGAAAACTGCCCGATGTACTAGATATTACAGAGATTGACAGTATCATCAACACCATTGACCTTTCGCTTCCTGAAGGCCAGCGAAACCGTGCAATTATTGAAACTCTTTACGGGTGTGGTTTACGCGTTTCTGAACTGGTTAATTTAAAAATATCGGAACTGTTTTTTAATGAAGGTATAATCTCAGTAACAGGAAAGGGAAATAAACAAAGGCTTGTTCCCATTGGCGATGAGGCTAAAAAACACATCCTGCTCTACTTGCAACACAACCGAATTAAAATAACTCCTTCAAAAGGAAATGAAGACATATTGTTTTTAAACCGAAGAGGCGGTAAATTAAGCCGACAGATGATTTTTATTATGATCAAGAATCTGGTTGAAAAAGCAGGTATTCATAAAAAGATAAGTCCACACACCTTCCGTCACTCCTTTGCCACGCACCTGGTTCAAAATGGTGCCGACCTGCGTGCCGTGCAGGATTTACTTGGGCATGCTTCCATCATCACAACGGAGATTTATACGCATCTAAACAGAGAAGATTTAAGAAAAGCTATTTTGAGGTTTCATCCCAGAAATAAAGAATGAGTGAGAAAAAGAAGAGGAATTAAAGAAATAAGGGAAATAAGGTTTCTGTTACAACCCAATTTCCCTTATATCCCATATACCTTTATAACTTCGGTACTATTTCCTACTCATCACCTTTTCAGCTGCCTCAACAATATTCTTGTCTTTCAGCCCGTATAACTCCATCAACTGATCAGGTGTTCCGCTTTGCCCGAATGAGTCATTTACAGCAACCATCTCAACGGGAGTTGGCATTGCTCTTGAAAGCAAACCTGAAATACTTTCACCAAGACCACCCATGATGTTATGCTCTTCGGCAGTAACCACACAACCTGTTTTTTTGGCTGACTTTAAAACCGCTTCTTCATCCAAAGGTTTAATGGTATGAATATTCACCACTTCGGCATTAACCCCTTTTTCCTCCAGTATATCAGCAGCCAGCAAAGCTTCCCAAACCAAGTGGCCGGTTGCAATAATGGTAACATCAGTTCCTTCTTTTAAAACGATTGCCTTTCCTATTTCAAAAGGCATATCCTCAGGAATAAAAGTTGCCACTTTCGGGCGACCAAACCTCAGGTAAACCGGACCATCAAAATCGGCAATGGCTTTGGTAGCCTTCTTTGTCTGATTAAAATCGCAAGGATTGATAATGGTCATACCCGGAAGTGCTTTCATCATGGCAAAATCTTCCAAAACCTGATGAGTAGCGCCGTCCTCACCTAAGGTAATACCGGCGTGAGAAGCACATATCTTTACATTTTTTCCTGAATAAGCCACGGCCTGGCGAATCTGGTCGTACACCCGGCTGGTTGAAAAATTAGCAAATGTTCCTGTAAAGGGGATTTTTCCTCCGGTTGCCAAACCCGCTGCCATACCGATCATATTGGCTTCTGCAATTCCCACCTGAAAAAATCTTTCAGGAAAAGCTTCCACGAATGCATTCATTTTTAATGAACCTATTAAATCAGCACATAAAGCCACTACATTTTTATTTTCCCGGCCCAGTTCAAAAAGTCCTTCGCCAAATCCTGAACGGGTATCGTTATAATTTAAAACTTCGTATTTCATATTTTTGTTTATTGCCAATTATTAATAGTCACCTAAAGTTTCTTCAAGCTGAGCCAGTGCTTTTGCAGTCTGCTCATCATTAGGGGGAATACCATGCCACTTGTGTGTATGCATCATAAAATCAACACCCATTCCCATTTCGGTGTGCAATAGCAACATAACCGGTTTTTCTTTTCCGGTAAGTTCTTTTGCCTTATTCAACGTTGAAACTACTTCGGCCATGTCGTTACCATTACATTCCAGAACATCCCAGCCAAAGGCTTCAAATTTTGCTCTTAAATCCAGCAATGGCATAACATCGTCGGTATCACCATCAATCTGCTTATGGTTATAATCGATGGCTGCAATGATGTTATCCACATTTTTAGAACCACAATAAGCAATGGCTTCCCAGGGTTGGCCTTCATCCAGTTCACCGTCGCCCATCAGGCAATAAACCAGTTTATCATCATTATTGAGCTTTTTCGCTCTGCTTACACCAATGGCTACCGATAAACCCTGACCTAATGAGCCGCTGGCAATACGAATTCCCGGAAGTTTTTCCATGGTTGCCGGATGTCCCTGTAAGCGGGAATGGATCTTACGAAAAGTAGCCAGTTCCTTAACCGGAAAATAACCGCTTCGCGCCAGCACACTATAATAGAGCGGACTGATATGTCCGTTTGAAAGGATAAAAACATCCTGATTTGCCCCGGTCATATCGAATGGTTCAGGAGTATGATCCATCATTTCAAAGTGCAATGCGACTAAATAATCGGCTGAACTTAATGAACCTCCTATATGGCCTGATGAAGCTCCATGTACCATACGGATAATATCGCGCCGAACCTGAGTGGCAACGGCTTGTAATTCTTGGGTGGTTGACATGCTAAACAATTTTGAAAATAAGATGATATTTTTGAGTCGCAAAAGTAATCTTTTTGGATGATTTTTTCTGATTAGTTTTCAAAAAATAATATTACATTTCATACAGAACATCAACAAAATAGGGCATTTAAGAAGTAGTAAAAAAAATTTAAATAATAATTATTGAATCTTTGCTTTTCTTTTAAAGAAATAGATGTATATTTGCACTCATTTTTGAAAAACCACTCCAAATCTGTAATAAAATGGGTAAGAACGAATTAATCAAATTAGTAGAAGAAAGTGTTGAGGTAAAAAAATTCCCCGCATTCAAGGCAGGTGATACTATTACCATTACTTATAAAATTAAAGAGGGTAGCAAAGAACGTTTACAGAAATTTTCAGGCGTTGTGCTTCAGCGTTCTGGTAGTGGTCCAACAGCCACTTTCACAGTAAGAAAAATTTCGAACAACATTGGCGTTGAAAGAATTTTCCCTATCTCATCACCATTCATCGAAGAAATCGAAGTTAACAAAGTAGGTGTAGTTCGCAGAGCTCGTATCTTCTACTTCAGAAAACTAAGGGGTAAAAAAGCAAGAATCAAAGAGAAAAGAGTTTAATCTTTGTTTTAAAGAATATGAAAACCCGATTCTTACGAATCGGGTTTTTTTGTTTTATTATTACTGATACGATTTCCCTAATTGGCTCCTTCCTTCACATCGACTGTAGTAAAGAAGCCGGTATGATTTAAAATATCGGATTTATTTAAGAATAAAAAATAGTGAATTGAGATTCTTTCTGATTTATAAATTCACCTCCTTATCACCACACTTTAGGCACTATTAATTTGAGATTTAGTTAAAGAACGTTCTTGTTAATCTTACTCTTTATTTTTTGTATCAATAATAATGGTAACCGGCCCAGAGTTAACTAAAGCAATATCCATCATAGCTCCAAACTCACCTGTGGCAACCTGCTTACCAATTACGGTTTCCAATTCTTTCACAAAGCTTTCGTAAAGCGGAATAGCTGTTTCAGGGCGGGCAGCTTTAATATAGGAAGGCCGGTTCCCCTTTTTTGTACTGGCATGCAGTGTAAACTGACTGACCACCATCACACCCCCTTCAACATCCTGAACCGACAGGTTCATCACCTCGTTCTCATCTTCAAAAACTCTAAGCCGCGAAATCTTTCCTGCCAGCCATTGAATATCTTCCTTTGTATCCGCCTCCTCAATTCCCAATAAGATCATTAACCCATTCCCAATGGATGATTTAACTTTTCCATCAATAGTTACTGATGCTTCTTTTACACGCTGAATAACTGCTCTCATGATTCATTTTTTTAGCAAATATCTTAAAATCACAAACATCAAATTACAAAACCCAAATAATTTTCAAATTACCAAATCCAAAACTCAAAACCGCCTTAAATATATTACCTTTGTCTGTCTAAAAAATAGCTTATTATGACACGTTTAAGCGTAAATATCAATAAAATAGCCACATTGCGAAATGCCCGCGGCGGCAATATGCCGGATGTTCAAAAAACAGCCCGGGATTGCGAGCGTTTCGGCGCACAAGGCATCACGGTTCATCCCCGACCGGATGAGCGGCACATTACACGAAGAGATGTTGAATTATTAAAACCTTTAATTACAACCGAATTCAATATCGAAGGCAATCCTACTCCCGAGTTTATCGAACTGGTTTTAAAACACAAACCCAAT